>ULLR01016848.1_pt1 | contig 92626 bp, 80 predicted proteins | sample 1951381 | NCBI WGS metagenome assembly ULLR01 (sample SAMEA4835523, study PRJEB28245) | human gut metagenome | biome: gut microbiome; material: fecal sample | place: Denmark | collected 2008
ATTAAATCATAAAGACTACCCGGTGCATTATGAACTTTGACAGTACCGTCATCTTCATAAGAAACACCAAAGTATTTAATTTCTTTTTCAAGTTCAGCCTGCATTTCTTTGGCCTCACGTTCACGAATTGCTTTAATTTCACTCTCTTGAGTTTTACGCAACCAATTAAGACTTTCAGTTGCATCATCTTTAAGAGTGTTATTTGCTTTTGCAAACTCAACAATTCGTTTGGCACGTTCCGGAGAAGTACCTTTTTGAATTTCAGCTTTATAGATTAAATCAGCAAGTAAGTTATCATCATCTTTGATTTCAACTTTGCTATAATCTACATTTGCCGAATAACCTTCGATTGTACCGAACTTACTCTTATATTCAACCAGAGCTGCAATATCAGGATTGTTAGCTAAAAATTCGTTAAAACCTTTTGCAAAACCCTCTCGTTCACCAAGAGCTTTTACAGCAGCTTCACGTTTAGCAAAACCTTCAATCGTAGGTTCAAACTTAACAGGTTCACCTTTCTCATCTTTAATAACAATGCCACTGGCTTTTGAAATAGCTTCAATGTAATCACCGTCTAATTCATTAGCATTTTCATCAGACATTGCATCAATCTGTTCTTTTGTGAACTTAATTTCACCGTTATCATCTACGGCGTTTCCGTTATCATCAAGCGTGTAAAGAGTACCATCAATTTCTACTTGTTCCGGTTCAGTTTCTTCTTCACCATTACCAGTAGAACCACCCTTACCACCTTCTTCTTCAGCTTTCTTACGAGCAGCTTCCTCTTCAGCTTTACGTCGTTCTTCAGCTTCTTGAGCTTCTTTAGCTTCCTTAGTTTTACGTTCTTCTAATTCTTTACGAAGACGTTCTTGTTTTTGCTCCTGAGTTTCATCATCAGGTATAACAACTTTTTCAACAGCCATATTAGTATTTATTTATAGTTGAATATTATTACATGAACAAAGATATACCATATATAATATATTATCAATAATTATAGTAGCATTATCTTGCAGGTTCTCTTGCTCTCCGTCGATAATTCTCGGTTATCATTGCTTTAATTCTTTTTGTAACTTTATTCTATTAACATCAGAAGCAGTGTAACCAGATTGAGCAGCCATAGCTTCATCTTTATCTATATTACCATTTCCATTGGTATCGACTTTAAGTCGCATATTCCAAATCTCTTTTTCACCTTCTTGTTTAAGAACTTCAAGATTAATATCATGTTCTCTATCAAGAGCATTTTGTTGAGCTTCAAATTCTTGTTTAGCTGCTTCACGCTGACTAACAATTTGTTCAACTTCAGCTTGAGCTTGTTGTTGAACTTGTTGCATTTGAAGTTCATAATCTCGACGAGCTTGAATAGCTTTCTTAATATTCTTAGCGATAGAAGTAATATTATTATTTTCAATAGCTTCAATAGCAACTTCCAGTTGGTCATTCTGACCTGCACTAAATGCAAGTTCTTTCATCATATTCAGCTTATTCTGAACATCGGCATTATTACGAATATAAATTCCAATATTACCAGAGAAATCAGAAGAACCATCAATATCAACTACAACAACTTTATTAGTTGTCGGGTCTACATAAGAACCTCGTTTACCATCAATCCAAGCAAACTTACTGTAATCAATATTTGCAACATAATCACGTTCACGGAAGAGATTAAAACATTCAAGACTCCAAACACTTCCGGTCATTGCTTGAGAATAATTCGATTCATTAACAGCCTTACCAGCATAATCTTTGGCATCACCAAAGCGAGCATTATTCATGTTAGCTGCTTCCCAAGCTTCTGCTTTCAAACCTTGTTTAAGATTATCAAGCATTTGAATATAATTCGTAATAGCACTTGTGGCTACTTCTCGAATAGATTGTAAAGCATTAGGTTGTGCATCAGAATCATCAAACGGTAAGAAACTATCTTTATTCGCAACAGCAAGACGTTCCTCGGTAGTCATGTCACTACTATCAGCGAGAATACTTTCAGGGAATAATAACCAAGACTTAAACTTAGCTACTGCACGTTCTTGTTGTAAAGTATAAATACGATAAAGAGCGAGATAAGGTAAAACACGGAAAGGAATAGGATTACGAAGATTATCTTTATGTAAACCTACAATACCATTATAAGGTAATTTACAATCACTATAATTGTTAAACCTTTCACGTTGAACTTCGATAGGTCGCGGCTTAATATAAATACCACTATGACAACCACCGATACGCCAACCTTCCCAAACTTGATTTATCCATTCCCATTCAATTTCAATATCACCAGCAGAAGTATCAAATTCATAATTCTCGTCTACAACACTTTCAACGATATTTCCTAATAAATCTCGATGTTTAAGAATACCTTGTTTAATTTCAGTTTTCCAAACGTAATGATAAATATCAATTTCTTTACCATATAATCGAGCTTCACTACGAAGTGCTTCTGCGTTAGTATGTAATATAGCTTTACGTTCAGCAAAATCTGTTTTATTGAAGATTTGAACTATACCATCAGGAGCATCATATTTAGGAGATACAGTATAAATATCTTTAAGATAATTCATCTCTGCATCTGTAAGTTCATCACGGAATCTATCAATGATTTGAGGAATAGTCATTCGATAGACACGAAGTCCTGCATCATCATCTTCAATATATCGTTGACCACTTTCAATACGATAATATTCGAGAGGAGATATTACTTGAAGATAAACATCACCTTTGTAAACTTCTCGATAAGTATAAACCTCTTCACAAGCCCACCAATAGAAATAGCATTGTTGATACTTGTCTTTCGCTTCAACAATAGTATTGATAAGTTCAAGACGTTTTTGAGTTGTAATAGTTACATCATCAATCCAATCGTTAAGAACTTCCTCAATAATATCGTTAAGTTCACCTTGCTTAATTGTCTTTTGACCAGTATTAAATCCTGCTTCATTAAGACGATTAATAATTTCTTGATTACAATAAGCCATTACTTTATCAGCAAGAACTTTATTGCGAGCAAGAGTTACAGAAGGGTCATTATTAAATACTTGATAATTAGAGAACATATTAATAAATTCTCCCATATATCGTTCTTTAATAGGAGTAAGAAAATCTACATCACGTATCTCACCATACATGACAGCTTTCTCACCAACCTTATCAATATAATTCCGAAGAACATATTCATAAGTTTTAGGGTCTACTAAACCGTTAGCAGCATCAAGAAATTTCTGCGTAACAGTTTTATCATTCTGACCAATAGCAAGATTAATCCAATAATTACAATTAGGAATGTACCAAGCTTTCGTTTGTTTTGTAGCAGTACTTGCACGCTGGTCAGGCATAACAAGTGGAGTTGCTCTTAAATCACGTTCACTCATTTTAGGAATCTATTAACTTTACGACCAGTGTTATTAGTTTTACTTTTCGAGTTAGCTTCTCGTTCAAGTAAAAGGGAATCTTTACGAAATTCAAACATTGCAACAATAGCCGAACTCAATCGGTCTGCATTACGCCCAAATATAAATCTATCTAACTCTAATAAGAAACTTATATCATAAATTTGATTAAATCTATATATTGGTGTATCGTCGGACGTTTTTCCAACAATTTCGTATAAGAAATCCCGCACCATGCGCATACCCTCTAACTTAATATCACCATCACCAATTACAATACCATAACCAGTAATACGAGGGCCATCAACACTACGATTAATATAACTACTTGGGTCTTTCAGCAACTTATCTCTATAACCCCATTTCTTGAAATTAGTAACAAGTTCACCAGTACCAGCCTCATAAAGAACTTTACAATTCCAACGTAAACAAGCATAAAGAACAAGTTTATCGACAGCTTCCATAGTATCAAGACGACCACAATAAGAAGCAACAAGTCGTTTACCCATGTAAGGAGTTTTACTGTTAGTACGCATCCACACTTGAAAACTTGCAAGTGAATTTTTTGTACTAACTTCTTCTTTATTTTTATCTACACGATATGGGTCATAAGAAATAAAATAAAGACTACCATCATTCGGAATAGGAGAATAAAACTCTCTTATACAACCATGAACATCAGTCTTTGAATTATGAGGTACATCAGTTATATATTCATGGAATCTATCGGAACCAAATATAGCTCGTTCAATACATTCCTGTTTAGTAACAAATCTAACACGTCCATCATCAAGTATATACCAACCATCTTCATAAAAATGATTAGACTTATCATATTTAATAGCGTTAATATGATTAGTAAGTTCCGGACTGTGAAAAATGTTCTCTTGTGTGTTCGTAAATGCCTCATTAGGACTGTTAGCACGTTGACCTACATAAATATTATATTCACCAGCATCTTTCTCTTTTTCTGCACCACGTTTCTTATCATAATCATCCTTCCAAGAAGCAAACAGTAAAGAATTACCATCTTCTATAAAAGGTTCATAATCCCATATCTGCGGAAAAAAGAAACCACAAACAGCATGTCTACTATTAGCATCCCAGATATTTTCCATAGGAAGCATATCATTCTTTCCGGGATTATAAAAACAATTACTGAAAGCTTCCCAGTTAGCACCTTTTGTACCACCCGTACCATATACACGAATAGTACCAATTCTCATTGCACCTGATTCACTATTAGACATCATAACATCTAATGCCTTTTGAAGATTAGGGCAATTGTGAGCAATAGTAAAATCTTCTAATAATACAAGATTATCACCATCTACTTCAAACCCATAATATTTACCTCGGCCTATAGGTTTAATATCAAATCGAGTTTCTAATACATTCTTTTGAAGCGGTATATAATCTTCTGCTTTTTTACGATTTATTTTAGTAGGAATTAAATGACATCCAGATAAAATAAAAATTCTATAATATGTTATACCTTTTATAATCTTTTTTGAAACAGTAGTTTTCAAACCGAGACTTCTACAAATATAAACAATATCATAAACAATTGCAGGGTCTTTTTGAGCTATTTCAAAATTATGTTTTTTAGAATCATAAGAACCATCAGTGTCAATAATACCAGCTAAAAATTCTAATCTACTTTGTTTATCAGTATAAATATACTCTTTTGGAATATATTTATTGTGAAGAACTCCCATATTAGAAAGTTCTTGTCTAAACCAATTATCCGAAGCATCTTCACATTTTACTAATGTAATTCTTTTAGCATTAGAATTAGTATCTGCAATCGAATAATCAAGATTATTATTTTTTGAATATTCTTTTAAATAATCAATTACTTCACTATCTTCATTGGTAAATCTACATGTATCTTTATCTCCATCACCAATCCATAATCCAAAAACATAAGGTTCAATTTTAACATTCTTTTTATCAAAATCAATACATGTTTTTATAAGAGCGTGATTATCTTTCCAGCGAGGATGTTCTTTAATCATATTTATATAATCTGGAGCAGTCATAGTAATTGGTTTACATATATTACCATAACTTTTTCTATAAATCATATAAATATCATGTTTACTATTTATAATATGAGATTCACCATTTAGAGGAATAACTTCATACAAATCATCTTCACCAGTAGTAACAGCTAATACAGTACGAGGTTTTCCATCAGGCCCCATAAGTTTGTCACCGATTTTAATATCTTGAACAAATTTAATTTGTCCATCAGACATTATAAAACCAGTATTTTCCCCAAAACATTTACCTGCTTCCTCAAAATCAGTTTCAATAGCTTTCTTACCTACTGCGGCACTTTCATTTTTACCAATAGCAACACTTAAAAGTTTACTACGAAATCCGAAAGCCTTTTGACCTTCTTTTGATTTCTTATATCCAAGTTCAATACCTTTATCAAAGTTCTCACTTAAATAACCTCTTCGCCAATAAGTTTTATCTTCATACCAATCAAGATTAACTTTAACCATATAAGATGTAGCACCTTTCTCAGTTAAATAATCCATTTGGTCGGCAGCAAGTGTAACAGTTACATTCTTATTTGCGTTAATAGTATTAGCTGCTTGACTACCACGTTTATATGAAAAACCTTTACGACGAGCTTTTGCCTTACATAAGTTACAACTATTGTTAGCAATCAGCTCGTCAATCTTAAAGTTCCAATAATCTCCATCCCAAAATCGAGGAAAGCCTTCAACAGTATTAACCTTAAATCTTCCCTCTTTATCTAACTGTTTACGTTCCTTTTCATTAGGAGCACGTTCGATACGACCATAATTAAGATAATTATAATGGTCGCCAGTTATACGAACTTTATGAAGTAAAGCCTTACGTTCAGCATCAGATTTGGCTGCTAAATAAGCAGGAATATCTTTAATGTATAATTTACAATATGCTTGAACACCTTTAACTCGTCTATCCATTTCACGTTGCCAAAACTTTATAGCATTAGGACTATCATCAGGTTCAAGACAATAGCATCCATGTTTTTCATAAAAGTCTGCAACACGACTAAATATTTCAGTACCTACGAAAACAAAGTCTATCTTCATAAGTACACCACCACTTTCACCTATAAGAAAATCATTATCTCTGTCAATCCAAGGTTTACCAGTAAAACGACAAATACTTGAAGATAAAGGTTTATAACTTTCTTTATCTTCAAGTATGTAATCTATAAACGGACTTCGACCAGTTTCATAACCATAATGATTGTCTTTACGATAATGTTTCTGTTTCGTTAGGAGCGTTAGATGCTCTATCATTTGTTCCGTCATAGCTATCTCTGTATTCAGCTCCACCACGAATTGACGTTACACCTTTTTCAATCTTATCCCACTTATCATTAAGCTCAGTAAGACTTTCAACTCGTGCAGGAATTTCATTAGCAATTTTAATAATCTGTTTAAGAGTATCTTCACAAAGAGCTAAATCTTTCATTTCAAGTTCTTTCGACATTAAATCTTCTATACCATCAGTTAATGTACGAACTAACTTACTTGAAAGATTCAAAGATTTAATAGTAGAATTAATTAAATCTTCAACAGCTGTAATATTAAGATTTGATTTTACAAATTCAATAGCAGATAAAACAACTTTATCCGGTAGATAAGATTCATCTAAACCAGCATTAGACTTAGCATAAGCATAAGCTTCTTTTTTAGTAAGTCCTGCTTTAGTTACATAACCTTTTCTATCGGATAAATATAATATAAATCTAAATTCTTTTTCTGCAAAAGATTTATCTTTACTATCATCACGAGCATATATCTGTTGAAGTAAAGGATATTGAAGTATCTCTTCTACATCAAGAATTAGTTTATCATTTTCTATCTTAAATCCATGTACCATACATTATTTTATTTCAGCAATACCTTCTTTAATAAAAGGTGCATTACTATCTGCATCAGAAAACTTATTATGTTTGAACTCTTCTAATCTAATCCAATCAGCAGTACGAAGAAATTCAAATATCATATTTCCCATATTCTGAACAAACTTTTCATTTTCACTTAATTCTAATTCACCAATACTACTAAGCATTTGATGAACAAGTTCATGAAAATATGTATTCTGCATTTGTGTATTAGAAACCTCAATTCCATAATTTAATGATTGTAATTGAATTACACCATTAGCAATAGAAAATTTACCGAGATTTCCAGCGTTTTGTTTATTCTCTGTAATAACAGTTAGAATATCAACACCAGCTAATACACAACTCTTAGGAATATAATTTTTAATTTTACTCATCGACTTGACACAAATATTAATACAGCGTTCAAAGCAATAGAACCAGCTGCAATCCAACCATTTCTACGTTTCTTTTTTTGTTCAACTAAATATCTTTCTTGATAATCAATTAACTTACTATTGAGTGAATCAAGACCACCAAAAGAAACAACCAAAAGACTATCACGAATAGCAATATGATAAGACTGGAAGGATATAACGCTATCTTGTACCCTTTGAATTTCACTGGCAGTAAGATATAATTTCTCATACTTTTCACCTTCAAGAAGTTTTATAGCTAATTTACGAGTTTCTTTCGGAGTAAAAACAATAACTGTATCGCCATCAATCTTGTATCTTTTTTGCGATATAGCGGAGAACGGAATCATCACTAATGATATTACTATCATTAAAATCACTTTCAGCTTTCTCATAAATAGTAATAGTTTTTTGTTCAATTCCTCTAAGACTATCAATAACAAATTGTTGTTCATTAATAATCCTATCATATTTTTCAATGAAACTATTAAGACTATCTCTTAAAGATTTAATAGTTTCATCATGTCTTTCAATACCTAAAAACTTACGATTAACATATCTACCAAAATAAGTAGCTCCAATACCAATCGCAAGAATCAAAATAATATAAAATATATATCGAACAGTATCTTTCATAACTTACAAATCTAAATCCATTTCATTAATAAGAACATAGGATTGAGTTCCTTTACCAATTGCCTTATCAAATAAAGGAATAATAATATCATTCCATTGATTCACATCTTTGATAACTTGACAACCAGCAGAATAAAGACCAATCTCATCACTTACTTTCCAGCTTGACGCCCTATGTAAATTAATACCAAACATACCAAAGTCAGTATTATCGGTAATATCAATTTTGTCATCTCGATTATTGTCACGAATTACTTGACAAGGATTAGCTTGAACAAGCGCTTTATATTGTCCTTTATGTTTACCTATTTTCCAAAGAGCTTTGTGTACACCTTCTCGAAGAACTGCACAGCCTTTATTATTAACAGGAGTTTCAAGATTTAGATTACTTGGGTCAGTAGTAGCTTCAAAAACCATACATTCCCATATATTAAAATCTCGTTCATAAAACATTACAATAACATCATTATAATGTTTAGTACAACTACTTTTAGAACGAATACCCCAAATATTAAGATTAATAGGATAACTATCATTTTTTCTAAATATAGGATATTCTAAATCTTTCGCAATTTCAATAAGTCTATTTGGTAAATCATTTACACCAATAAGTTTATTAAATAATGAGTTATATTTTGATTCCTTAGTTGCTTTCATATTTGTAATACTTTTTGTAACTTGTGTGGGCCTCGCTCCGCTCGGCCTTTCGGGTGCTCCGCACCCTCACCCGGTGGGGGAGTGGGTTGGACGCCCACTGGCGACACCATTTGTAACATCACTTATAACATTTCTATCGTCCAAACTAAATTTTATAGTTGCCCACGATAATTACTATTAAAAATCCTAATAAGATTTACTGCAAGTTTACCACGAGTATCTATATAATAAATCTTAATAGTTTTCATAGCTTAAAAAAGTGTTTTAGCAGTTTTATAAATATGTTTACTTGAATAATCAGCAATCATCATTCCGACTTCATTTTTAAGATAAGGAATATCATACATTTCTACTACTTCCTCATCTTCTTCATTCTCGTCTTGAAATTGATTCTGAATAGTTCTAATATGACAGAGAATAATTCCTACATTTTTATAACCCCAGCTCTCAACAAGATTAGCATAAGTAGAAAGTTGCATTGCATAATGATTACCTATACTATCAGCGAGATGGTCAAGCGGTGCACCGAAATATTCCTCTTTATAAATAAAATTATTTAGGTCAAGTGTACCATCAAGTTTCTTATCATAATAACCACTTTCAAATCTAATTGGAGCCTTATTAGTTTTCCAGTCTAAAATAATAAATTCCTTATCACGAATTAAAAGAATATCAATAAGACCGGAAACAAGATTTTGACTATCATAAACACCAATCTCAGCGTAGATATGATAACCTTTCGTAACAAGAGCAGCAATCAGACTAAATATATCAGGATACTTTTCTTGAATACCAGTCTTAACAAAATATTCAAGATTTAGCTTACCGTATTTATGACTACCAACAATATCATCTATCGTATAGATTCTATCATTAATAAAACCATTAGCGTTCAGCTTATATCCATTACAAGTCTTAATAGCAGTTTCAAGATAATTATGTTTCTTTGTTCCTTTATCACAAGCCTTAATAGTTTCTTGTTCCCATTCCCAAAGAATTTGTTTCTTAGTTTTACCTTTATATTTTTGATATTTTGGATGTCGAGGATTCTTACCTATACGTTCACACGCTGCGGCAATTTCTTCTTTCTTAAATTCTTGCGTATATTTACCAATAAGAGTAGTAACAGATATGTAACCATTACCTAAATCATCTGTGTACTTATGTTCCTCTTCATTAAAGTACAGTATTCTACCCTTTGGCAAAATCTTTTCTGAAACGCATTTTCTTCCCATCTTCTTCGGCAGTTCTACGTCTACGACGATTAGCAATATGATAAGCAATAATCTTTGCTTTACGTTCCTCTCGACTTAAACCTTCAAGTTCCTCAGCATGAGTTTTCTTAAAGAATTTAGCTGGACTGTATTCAAATCTACCAACACGAGGAACACTAACAACTTCATCTCCTCGCATCATAGCTTTGGCAATACTATCCTTTTGTGTTCTTTCCAGTAACTCTAATACTTTCGCCTTTTGGTCAGGTCTTAACTTTTCCCAAGCCGCAACACTTCGTTTATAAGAAGCAGGTCGTCGAAGAACATAAGGTTTAAGATGTTTTTCAATACGTTCATCTACGAAAGGAACTAACTTATCATAAACAAAAGGATTGAGCATATTTTAGTTATTAATAGCAGAAGATTCAATCCAAACACCTACGATAGAATATTCATCTACAAGAACAAACTCACTAAACTTAACAGTTCCAACACCAATGATAGATTTACCTTCACGGTGAACTTTCTGTTTAGCTGAAAGTGTTTGAGTATCGCCCGGCATTTGAATAAGAGTAGGAATACAACCGTTTTCTAGTTTTACTTTATCTCCAATATTAAGACCTTTGACATTTTCTGCAATAGCCATAACTGTATAAGCCTTAGCTGGAATCTTATTAATCTCCTCGTTATTAAGAATATTAAGAGTAGATACTTCAAAATCTGCACGAAGAAGAACTTTGTTACCACGAGGACTAAATGCAATTTTTGTTTCCATAGTTTTATTTTGTTTAGGATTTACATTATTATAACTACGAGTACAAATATATAATATAATCTTATCCCATGCAAGCAAATCTAAATAAATTTCAAACTGAATTAATAAAATTATCACTATCAGAAGCAGAATTATCAATAAGTCTAATAGTAATTACAGTATTAGCGATTGCAAGACCTCACGAGTGGGCGTCCAACCCGCTCTCCCACCGGGAGTACACAAGTTAAAACTAATAAAATCTCTATTAAAAGCTCTTCAAAGTTTACCACTTTTTGCATTACCAGTTTTCCAACCAAAAGAATCAATTTTGGCGACATTAGTATCTTGACTAGTTGCACTACTAAAATCACTAATTTTTGAACTAATTTTTTCGTTATTAAATTCGTTATTAATTACGTGATTATTTGATATAGTTTCTGAATTACGAGTTGGAATTTATATATATATTATATATTCATTATTTGTAATAATATTACTTGTAATATTATTACTATATATAGGTATATGGTCAATTAATTCAAAAATTCATTCAAAAATTACGGAAAATAATGATGTAAAAATTGTAGATTTTAGTGAAGATAGAGGTCATTTTACAGGTAATCTTACAGGTCAAATTACAAGTAATATTGAAATTACATTAAAAATTAATTCAAAAATTAAGGAAAATGGTAATGAAAATAATAGAGATTTTAATAAAGAAACTAATGAAATTTTAAGTAAAATTAAAAATAAAGAAAATGAAGATTCAAAAATTAGAGATTATTTTTATATTTTTAATAGTATAGACAATTAAATTTTTAATGATAATTCAGATATTTTTATAAGTATTTTTATAGATAATGAAAATAAAGATAAATATGTTAAAGATTTTCATAGTTTTTGTAAAGATAAAAGAATAAATTTTAAGGATAATTTTGGTAATATTACTGTGAGTCTTTTTGTAGGTATCGGAAATAATACGAATGTTTATAATAAACTTATGAATCTTAAAATGAATAAAAGATGTAAAAATAAAAATGATAATTTTAGATATTAAAATAGTGATAAAAATATTAAGGGTTTTTAAGATTTATAGATTGAATGAAATGATAATATAAAGAATAAAGATTTTAATAATTATGAAAGTGTTTACAAAGGTATTTATAATAACGATATTAATAAAAATAAAAATTCTAAGGATTATGAAATTTTAATAATTATAGATAAGAATGATTTAATAGATGATTTTATTGATAAATATGTGAATCTTTTTAGGAGTATTAAAAATAGTATAAATATTTATATTGTGGAAGTACCTAATGAAACTGCCCCGTCCATTCAAGGGTTTGCGAAGCCCCCCGCTTGAGATTGCAGGAAATGAAAAAATAAACGTTTCCTAAACAGTCTAATTAAAACTTATTCAACTATGGCAAAGCAAATCAAAGAAGCAACTGAAACAATCGTTAAAGTTGTTCGAATTAGTGGTAAAACTAAACCGCTGGCAATTAATGGTAAAGAAAATACCGATAATGTCATATTCCTTCGTGCTTTCGATGCTGAAAGCGGTGCGAAACTCGACACACCGTTAAGTATTACAGAAAGTAGGGCAAAAATGTTCGGTTTTTCTTGCTTGTGTATTAGCGAGGAAATAGCCGAACGCGATAACGCCGGAAATATGGTTGAGGAACTCAACACGCTGACGAATCCGCCCAAGTATTACGAAATGACATTGCGAGTAATACCGAAAGGCGAGCCGGGAGAGTGGGGTTACAAGACCAAGAAGGCCGTAACGGTGGACGGCAAAGAGTACAAGGCGGGAGCACTTGTTCCCTATCGTACTACCGGAACTATGATTGTAGAAGCTATCGGCAAAGAGTACAAAGATACAGATTTCAAGAGTGCCGCGATTAATCGTATCAACGGAGCCGCAAACGCTGCCGGTGATATGGCATATCGCGTTGAAACTTTCCGTCTTATGTTCGGACGTGTTCCGAATGTGGCTAACGAGGAAGATAGAAATACCTTGCTTTCGCTTCCGGTAGCGCACTAAACAACTAACGTTAAGGGTGACGAACGTCGTAATGGTGTTCGTCATTCTTTTCGTAAATTACAAGTTTCATTACGACCAACACTTTAAGTTTCATTACGACCAACACTATTAAAATTATGAAATAGTTAGAATTTATAGCATTAGTTCTAATTGAATCATTAGCTATATTCGGTTTATCATTAGAACAAATAGGATTTACTATTCCACAAGCGATATTAATTTCGTGTTATGTTGTGTTATTAATTATCACAATTACGGGATTTATTATTACGCATTTTGTAAATCTACAAAAAGAAAGAGAAAATGAATTTCGAATTTTAGTAGAAAAATTACGAGGACAAGAAGAAGCAATTAAAACAGTAAAAGAACAAATGTTTAGAATAGGACAAAATGTATTAATTTCAGAAGAAAAATTGGAAGATATTAAGGAAGAATTTAAGAGATTAAAATGATGTGAATTAGAGGGATTAGTTGCAGAGGTATTATCTCCACTTTTATCTTTATTATTCTCACTATCAGAATCTCTAATTTTAGGCAAATAATCTCTTTATAATTGTTATTGATTATTTTTCATTATCATTTATAATAATTTCGATATTAATATTTTCATTTTCATCTTCAATAATAATTGTAATAATTATTTCTCTATTTCTTTCATTCTTTTTAATATTACGTTTAACTATAAAATTTATATGAAATTTACAAATAATTTCTTTATCACCTTTACCATAATTTTAGACAAATAATCTTCCTATAATTGTTCTTAATAATTTTGTATCATTTTTAACAGCAATATTTATTTTATCATTTTCAATAATATTTGTAATAATTATTTCTTTTCTTTTATCTTTTTAATTTTCAATATCTCTCCCTTATATTGTTATCATTAAAATCGTAATAGTAATTGCTATAATTATTGTAATAATATTTTCATTCTTTTTATTTTTACTTTTTACAATATTATAACTTTTACATTTATCTTTATTAATAATAACAATATTCTCATTATTCTTTTTATCATTTTGAGCATTAATATTTTCAATTTGATTTTCATTAACTATAAATATAATAATTGACATTGTAATTGTAATAGAATTTGTAATATTAATTATAATTATTTATTCTTTACTTTTATATTACTTATTTTTATTATCAATTATATTAATTTTAACATCATTATTATCATGACTTGTGCTATCATTGGATTTATCATTTCCTATTTATTTGTTAAATTAACAGTAGGAAATTCAGTAGACATAACTGGTGAACCAGAGTTTACACTAACAGAAAAATTACAAGCATCATTTCTGATATTCTTATTCGCAGGATATTGGATTGTATTACTTGCAAAATATCTCATTTCATTAATTTAATCAACTATGAACACAACAGAATCTCCTAAACGAAAAACATCTGCATTAGAACGTACAATCGTTGCAGGTATGGGTAGTATTACAATGCCTGATATGATGGCATTACATAAGAAATTTCCTACATTAGCTATCGAAGATATTTATGATATACTTAGTTCGATAGAAACATCTGCATTAGGTACAACATCACGAGAATTTATTCTTCAATATGCAGAAGTAAGACTTCTTAGTTTACGAAAATCTAAAATTATTGAAGAAGCAACAGAACAAACTCGTGAAATATCAGAAAAAGTACAAGCTCTCATATCTCGTAATGAAGAATTAAATGACCGACTTGAAAGACAAACATCTTATATCGGTAAACTTCAACGAGAACTATCAACATTCAAATCAGTAAATAAAAATATTAAAATAGTATCTCTCGTACTATTATTCTTACTGATTGGTCAAGTTATAGCACATTTTACACTGTAAATTATGATAAAATCAGTAGTAATAGATTTTTATATAGGAGAATCTATTGGAGTAATATCTCGTGAAGATTTCAAAATAAAAGGTGTAGCAACATTTGATACTTCGACAGATATTATTCTATCAGATATATCACAAGATAGAGTACAACAATTAAAAGATTTATATAAATCACATCCAGAAGTAAAAATAGTAGATTTACCTGTTGGAAATATAGTAATTGTTGTATCAAATAAACAATTAGTTCAAACTACAATTAAACATAAACTATAATGTCACCAGCAATCGAATCATCAGTATTAGAACTCAAATCAGGACTTAAATTAGAATTTAAGGACGATGAAACTGCAAAAGTTTTAAGAGTTTCTACAACAGAATCAAAAGTACGAATCGAAACTAAATATAATTCATCTGAAGCATCATTTATTGCAGCAGATGGATTCAGAATATTAACAGATGAAGCTGATGTAATAGCTTTACCTTTTAATAGATTATCTATTACATTCAAAGTAGAATCCGTAAAATCATTAACTTTTAACTATAAATAATCATGTCGAACAGTATGTTTTTTCTTCCTTGCATTTGTATCATCATTTGCTTTATTATTTCCGCTATTACTTATACCTATAATAAGGCCAAAGATAGAGCAGTTGATAAAGCTATTAATGATGATATTCAAGATGATTTTGTATGTTTGGGGGATGTTTATATTAATAAGTATTCTATTGAGTCTATTTATTTAGATGATAATGGACATCTTGTTGATATTAAAACAGACCACAATCAATATTCTTATCGTTTTACAAGTGAAAGTTCATATCATAAATATCTCGATTATCTTGAAAATACTTGTAAAATTGATACAATGATTCATAATCAGTATTAATTTATGATATGGAAAATAATAGCAATAGTCTTTTGGAGTTTAATAGGTCTAATAGGCTTTTGCAAATGTATTGACGGTGATGAATCAAAAACTCTCACTGGTATTATTTATATAATTATTTCATTAGCTTTCCTAACTGGTATTGCTATTGGAGTATAAACTATTAATCATATGACTGCTAAACTAATTGTATCTGTTAAAGAAGTAAACGGTATCGCACAAGTCGTTTATTATTGTAAAGAACGTCGGCGTATTTATCGTAAATCGTTCGCTGATACTGTTCGAGAATTTCGTGATGCTTATAGAAAAGCTAACAAAAAATAAGTTGCAACTGGAGAGAGCTACGCAGCTGGGCTACGCCCAGCCGCTCCGCTCCCCGGTGGGAGAGGAGGTTGCACGCCCACTTGTCACGCTATTCACGAATCTATTATTACATTTCTTATTACAAATAGTATTGAAACTATGTTATGTGAAATTATATCTGAAACAAAAGGGACTATTATTAATTTACCTATACAAGGTGATATTAATATTAGTCGTGACGATTATATTGAAATCAATAATGTTCGATATGTAGTTCGTCGAAAAGAATATATTCTTAAAACTGAAACTAATCCTACTGAAAGACAAACTTATATTACTCGAATTGTTATTTATGTCATGTAAATTATGCCAAATTTAGAAGATTGTGTTATTCAGTTCGAAAACCCTAATCCAACAATGACTCGTGTCGAAAATGCTCCTGCGGGTGTTGGTGCTAATATAGTATTTCCAAGTGTAGAACCTGAACACGCACGAGGTGCAGCATTATCTGCTGTAAGAAAATTCGATATTTCTAAATATGAAAAAGAATTAGGTGTTGGAACTATTAATCCTAATTTAAGTTCAGAATATTACGATAATCTAATTAAACAGAAAAGTCAAGCTCGTATGGAAGATACTGGTAGTATCATTCTTATTATGATTGTTGCAACAATATGTTTAATTAAAGTCATTAGAGCTGCGAAAAAATCAGATTAGCTAAATATGACTGCTGAACAAGAAAAAGATTTTAAGAAAAGAGGCATATATAATGATATTATTCTAATGACAAATCTGACGATGATATATTGTTATATTATGTTCTTTGCTCTTGAAGAAGTTGTTAATATCTTTGGTAAACGTTATCGACATTCAACTAAGTATTATTATAATATTGTTCGAGAAGTTCTCGATAGAATTAATTGTAGTAATATTAATTGTTTCAAAACAAGTCAGCAAGATGCTGGTCAAATGGTTTTGGATGTTGTTAAAGAAATCGAAGATAGACTTGCTTTTGATGATAAACAGTTATATATCCTATTTGTTATTAATCAAAAGGCTTACGATAATATTCATAGGTTTGAACCTGAAGTTACAAGTATATTTAAGAAACAAATTGAATACATTTATCGTAAACTAATTGATTATTGTCCTGTAACATTGGATAAAGACAAAATGACTATTGCAACTATTGTCATTAATCAAGTTATTAATAAAATTAAAGCTCGTGAGGAATCTAATGGTTCACTCACTATTATATATGATGATGCAAAATAAATTTCAAGATTTGTTTGGTCATACCATATATAATTATTATATTTGAATCATAAATAATAAACAAACAAACACAAGAACTATGCCTTATATTATCACTCGCGCTAACGAAAATAATAAAGTTGGTAAAATGGGAAAAGGTCGTAAAATCAGTCATGTTCAAACTATTGTAGTCGATGGTGATGAACGTAATAAATGTCGGCCAGTATATCGTGTAACGCTTATTCACAAAAATAATAAGTAAGAAATTAATACAACAAGTTGTAAATACATTATCATAACAAAATATGTAATGAGTAGAAATCCTCGATAGGCAATCCAGTATTAAACTACTATTTTTACAACTTGTTTTCTTGAACTATGGTGTAATGGTAACACATGAGATTTTGGTTCTCAGATTTCAGGTTCGAATCCTGATAGTTCAACTATTATAGATAATCATGGCAGAGATATAAATGCACCCAATGGATTGGTTGGTGATGCAGTAAGTCGAGGCTTAACTGTATTTTAGGCTGGTGTAAGTCCAGCTGATTATCTATAATTACGCCGTGTTAGCTTTAATGGTAGAGCAGCTGACTTGTAATCAGCAGGTTGTAGGTTCGAATCCTACACACGGCTCACATTGAGATTGTTGTGTTCTAAATGTTGATGCTTTGAAATGAACATCTCGGAGTACTTCTGTTGTGATAATAGTGGTACTCTTTTTCATGTAAATTCTAATCTAATATATAATATTATGACTTTAATCACTCTACCTTCTGGAACTGTTTTAGCTAATGATTTTGCTCTTCCGATTATTGTTGTTAGTAAAGTTCTTATGGCTAATGACAACAATCCTCATGCTAAATTGTATCCGTATTATTTTACAATTATGTATGCTAATGGAGTTTCAATTCCTATCATAGCTAAAACATTAGCAGAAGCTGAACTTGATAGACAAATAGTTGTTAAAGCTATCACTCCTACAAAAGATTCAAACATGAATTAACTATCTGTTGAGATTAAAAGCCGAATTAAAATTCATCGAAAGACTAAAAAAAATTAATCTAACAAAAGGTAAAACTATGAAACAGACACTAAACACTTGTAAGGTAGCAATTAAGTTTAGATTTACAGTTGATTCTTGTGCTGGAAATAATTATTCCAGTTGGGGCACACTTAAAATCATAACTGAAATTAAATCTACTATTTTGTTTTATATGTCAGAGAATGGTGAAAAACATAATCTGATTGAACAAATAGCTACGGATAAAGTTAAAGAACTTATTAAAACATCTGACAGTAATATTATTGATGTTGAGATTCATTCTGTAACTCTTCTTTAATATAGTTGACTACGAACTATTAATCGTGGTGGTTTAAGGCGAAATGGTGGAAATGGTAGACACGCCGGACTTAAAATCCTGTGACCAGTAATGGTCGTGCGGGTTCAACTCCCGCTTTCGCTACAAATGTCCAAATGATGGACATGAGTGTACCAATCCGAGTACACGACCTTGCAGACAAAGCTGTCAAAAATCTGCAAGTTAAAAATGTGACAGTACTTATGGATACTCATAAGGCTAACGCTGGCGCCAAGCGGAATAATATTATGTGAGTTTCAACACGTTCATTTAGTAATGCTGTTGTTAGTGCTGACGAGCAACGAACAAGAAACGAGAGTACTCCTCGTTCTTGTCTTTTTAATGATGACGAAACCCGCGCGACAAGTGGGCGTGCAACCTCCTCTCCCACCGGGGAGCGGAGCGCTGGGCGAAGCCCAGCAGCGAAGCCAACTTAAATTGCTACTAAATTAACTCTTAATTAAATACAAATTAAACTATCTAACATTATGGTATGAGTAAGCAACCTATTATACAAGTTCATAGTTGTAGAGCTTGTAAGTATTGTAAAAGTAAAACTTCGTATAAGTCACGAACTGAACGAAAGACTTATTATGAATGTGATAAGACTAAAACTATGATTACAGAAAGTGTATATCAGACAAATGATTGTTTAACTTTTATTAGTCGTAAATAGTTTATGCCTAAACTCAATGTTAATCAGATAGACAAATATCTTAATCCGAAAGATAACGGAGATAATAGAAAGTCTAAACCTAATAGAAATCTTCGAGAAGATAACAATCAAAATTATAGTAAGAAGAATGATAAACGTAGGCCAACAAGTCATAACCAGTAAAGGTAGATATGGTCGTGTTATTGATGTTGATAATTCATCCAATGAACTTAAAGTATTAGTTAAGATTGGTACTAAGAATTATTGGATATTAGAAAGTCAATTAACTCCTGCTACACATATAGTTAGGGTTAAAGTTGAATATGAAATAGATTATTGTGGTAAATCTATTACCGATAGTCTTGAAGTAGCCCTAAAACGTGATACTGTTCTTTACAATGATAATGTTAATTATTTAGCTCAACTTTGTAAAGATAAAGTAGAAAAACAATTAGAAATGGAAGTAAAAGTTAAACAAATTAAAATTTCATAAGTGCTATGACATTTGACTTAAAAGTTATTACTATTGAAACTAAACCTCGTGCTGGATACTTTATTCTTGACGAAGGTGAATTTTCTACTGTTAAAAAGGTTGTACCTCAACGTAGCGAAGTTTATCTTGATAATGGTAAAGTATTATCTATCGCTGATGCTTCTAAGAAAGTTGCAAAACTTATCGGTGAAGTTACTACTGAACAAGAAGATAAAGTTATTACAAAAACTTATTCGATTATTCATAGTGATTTCAGTGGAATTATTCGTGGTTTGTATGATACGATTCCTTATGGAGATGATGTTCCCGAAGAGGATAGAAAATATAAAACGCTTCGTGATGCACTGTTCGCTGGTGTAAAAGTCAGATATGAAGGTGCATTTGAAACTATTCTTACTCGTACTGTTGTTGATGAAGTTGTTGAGATTTCAAGTCTTTCTGTTGTAGATAGATATCAACTTTATTCTCGTGATGATAGGGTTGGTGTTGTTACGAAGTTTGACAAAGATTCTCATTGGTTCCAAATTAAGCTTAATACCAGTGGTACTGTTGTTAAGTGTAAACGTGAAGATTTTACAAAACTTCATAATAACAATACTATACAGATGCTTCATACTTTATGTTCTCGTTGTGGTCGGTAAATGGATTTTAGTAAACTTAAAGGACTTGTTCCTGTAAAGAAAGCTAATATCAATAGAGATTCAACTAATCGAACAAGAAGTAAAACTTTAAATATGACACCTCATGCTATAAAGTGTGAGGTGTTTTTTTATGATAATAAGTTTTATGGAATTGTCGATAATGAACGTTATCCTATTGATATAACAAATGAGGATTATCAGAAAGCTACATTTGCATTTAGTACACCTGATAATGAACATTGGGATTGGTTTACGATTCGTCCTTTTAGTGCTGCTGAAGCTGATATTGAAAACTTGAAAAAGTATTGGCAACTTATTGTTCCTAAAATGAAGATTTGGATTACTCTTGAAAATGGAGTAGGAAAACTTGATATGGAACGTATTAATAATCGAAACGAAAAAGTTTTCAAAAGATTAAGTCCGAAATATTATGCTTCTCGACGCAATTAAAGAGTATTCGGTGGTCATGCCGGAATTACTTCAATATTTGAAGAAACGAGGGTATGACCCCGGATACTTTTTTACAAAGTTAGACCTATCGTTACAATTCATAATAATATTTGAGTTTTTATTACAGAACTACGATATTGTTATGATTACAACTCCTAATGTCATGGGTGTTAGAGCTTATGTTAATCGAACTACTGACAAACAAGATGTAATATTTGTTTGTCCTACTCCTGAAACTTATAAAATAAATAATAATCATTATGAAACCCTTATTAGTAAGGCATTTGAGTATATCCAAAACACTGCATTTTAGCCGATATGGACGCAGATAAATTGAAAGACCTTACAAGTGTTAAGGCAAACAAAAATAAACCGTCAGCGAGGCCAAAACAGGCCGCCACGGGCGATTATTCGCAATTATATCCGGGACAACAGCAGGCTATCGACAAACTATCTGATTGGTATTTTAGTAACGAACTTGAATGTACACTTGAAGGTTATGCTGGTACGGGCAAAGCTTTATTAAATGGTACTCCAGTTCTTACAAACAAAGGTTGGACTTCTATTGAATCTCTTAAAATTGGAGATTTAGTTGCTACTCCGTATGAAGGTTTTCAAAAGGTAAAAGGTGTATATCCTCAAGGTAAAAGACCTTTATATGAAATTACTTTTAGTGATGGACGAACTATTATATGTGATGAGAATCATTTATGGCAAATTCGTACTAAAAGAATGTTGCAAAATTATCATAGAATAAGCGGTTATAATTTAAGATATTCTAAAACTATTTCTACGTTAGAATTGTTTAATGATTCTGATAATTTATATATTGATAAAATAGGATATAAATATGCTATCCCAGTAGCTCCTATTATTGGTAATCATAAATCATTCAATATACCACCTTATGTTTTAGGCATATTGCTTGGTGATGGTTGTCTTACAACTCAATATGTTAATTATAGAAATCAAATTGAAATTTCTTCTGATGAAGAAGATATTATTATAAAAGTTGCTAAATTATTAGATAATGCTGATTATAGATGGCATTCTGATAAAAATTATACTAATATTATATTTAATGGTGATGTTGAAATAGTTAATGATAAATTAAAAGATTATAATTTATTATGTAAATCTATTGATAAATATATTCCTACTGAATATCTTGAAAGTTCTATTGAACAAAGACAAGAACTCCTTAAAGGTTTAATGGATTCTGATGGTTGTGTAGGTCAAGAGAATAGATTTAGTTTTAATACTATATCTAAACAACTTAAAGATGATTTTGTATATCTTTGTAGGAGTTTAGGATATATTGTTACAGTATATGAAGATAAACGTAATACTAATATTTGTTATAACATTCATATTTTAACAAATGATATTATTTTTAGTAGTAAAAAGCATTTGAATAAATATAATTCTTATAAGTCTAAGACTACTAAATATAATGACCATATTTATATTAAATCTATTGTTAAATTAGATTATGAATCTGATACTACATGTATTGCAGTAGAAGGTAATAATAAACTTTTTGTAACAAAAGATTTTATTATAACTCATAATACTTATATTCTTCGATATTTTCTTGAGAATATTGTTAATAAATCTTATACTATTACGGCTCCTACACACAAAGCTCTTCGAGTTCTTGAATCTCAAGTAGGTAGAAAAGGTATGACTTTGCATAGTTTGCATGGTCTTAAACCTAATATTGATTTACAGAATTTTGATATTGAGAATCCTCAATTTGACCCTCTTAATCCAAGCAAGATACAAAATTATAATCTTGTTGTGATTGATGAATGTTCTATGATTAATAAGGATTTATTTCAACTTAATCGAAATCGTGCTACTACTTATAATGTTAAGATTCTTTATGTTGGTGATCCTCTTCAGTTACCACCTGTAAATGAAGAAATATCTTTAACATTTGCTACTGTTAAGAATAAAGTTGTTCTTACTGATATTGTACGACAAGAAGAAGGTAATCCCCTTCTTGAACTGTTTAGTCTTTTAAGAGATGATATTAAAAATCAAACAAATACTTTTCTGAATTATATAGTTCGAAATAGGTCTAACATACAAGATGGAATTGGTTATGAAATTATTCCACGAGCTATGTTTAATCAAAGACTTATTGATGAATTTAATTCAGATACATTTCATAAGAATATAGACCATTTTAGAATTACTGCTTATACGAATAAAGCTGTTTCTGATTGGAATAGTATTGTTCGTAATAGTATAGTTGGTAAAGATGCTGATATAATTCATATTAACGATTTGGTGTTATCTTATAATACTATTGTTGATGAGTTTAAGGAACCAATTATTCTAAATAGTGAAGACTATATTCTTGAAGATATTAGACCTTATATTAGTGACGAAGGTATTAAAACATTTGCTGTTAATCTTAAATCTATGTATGATGGTCATATAACTCAACCATTTCTTATTGTAGATACAAAAGATGCTTCGTTTCTTAAATATAAGGAAATTCTAACACATCTTTATAATAGAGCAGCTAATCGTGTTCAACATGGCTGGTATGTTTATTATAAGTTTAAGAATCGTTTTTTAACAAATCTTAAATTCAGTATTGAAACTATTCAAGGAACTAAGTGGATTAATAAAGACATAGATTATGGTTATTCTATGACTGTTCATAAAACACAAGGTTCTACTTTCGATAATGTAGCAATAGATTTGACAGATATTGTTTTCCAAAATACGAGATTTGGTCGTAGAGAAAATGATATTGATATTCGTAATAAACTTATGTATGTAGCTCTATCTCGTGCTCGCAAAAGTGTTATTATGAAGTATTAAACATAATCTTATTAATCAGACTGTTTCATCTGATATTTTTAATAGTATTAATATTATGTGTAATGCTTGTGAAAGATGTTATTTATCTATTGCTAATCGACAGATACCCGGTGGGGGAGCAGGTTGCACGCCCACTTTGAGGCGTACTGTTATGTTTGTTGGTGATACACCAACTATTACAGATTATAAAACTCAAACTATATTTAATGGTCGTTCAACTAAAATAGTTAGTCAATTTATTAACGATTATAAATTAACTGCTTGGACTATTAAATCAACTCTTATTCAGTGTGTTTGTGCTGAACCAACTGAACATTATGCTGAAACTTGTTATCCAAATTTTATAGCAACTATTAGGAAATATAAACCTACTATTATTGTTGCTGTTGGACAATTTGTTTATCAGTTCCTTAAAGAAGAAAAATATAAAAGTATGGCATCAGTTGTTAATAAACCGGTTAGGTTTAATGATGCTATATTAATTCCTATATATTCACCAGCCTATATTATGCGTAACAAATGTTATTCAGAATATGTTAAATCTTTTAATTTAATTAGTGACATATTTGCTGAATTATGTAAAGAATATCGTTATTACAGATAAAGTAGTATTATTATGAATAATGCTTATGAATATGATGTAGAGATATATCCTAATCTATTTGAAGTTACTTTTATACCTAAAACAGCAGACCAAAAACTTATCGACGTTTATAAAGCTGTCGATATAAGATGTCTTGCTATTAAAAATGGTAAAGAAGGTAATCTTGAAGAACTGAAAGAAGCAAAGGCTAAATTGTTGTTAGCAATGGGTGCTAAACAATTTGTTATTTGGATTGATTATACTACTGGTAAGTGGAGAAATGATGGGCCACTTATTATGGATTTCTTTATTCAACATAAAATTCTTACTGGTTATAACAGTAATAATTATGATAAAATTATGTTGGATATTTTTATTAATAATTATAAATATCTTGATGTAAAAGGTTTTAATAAGAAAGAAAGTAAACATATTACACAAATTCTATATGACCATAGTTGCGCTTGTGTAGATTTTGGTAAAGGATATAGTCGTTTACTTAATTTCAAGAAATATTACAAACGTCCTTTTACTGATTATGATATTCAAAAGATTTTATATCTTGATAAGACTTATACCAGTCTTAAACAAGTTGCTATTTGTTTAAAATGGTATCGTATTCAGAATCTACCGATTGCTTATAATTGTAGAATTAGAGAAGAAGATATTTATGATATTTGTGACTATAATGTAAACGATGTTCTTATTACATTAGAATTGGAACGTAGTCAAAAGGCTGAAATTGAACTACGAGAAGATATATCTGAAGAGTTTGGAATTGATGTCCGTAATATGTCAAGAAGTTCTATTGGTAAAGCTATTACTACATCTCTATATGAGAAATTTAGCGGTATTGATAGAAAAGATTTTATGGATACTAAGACTGATAGATGGAAGATTAAAGTTTCCAGTATATTAAGTCCTAAACTTAAATTTCAAACTAAAATTCTCAATGATTTACTTCGTACTGTTGCACAATCTACTATCGTTGTAGGTAGTACAAAAGATGAAGATAAATTTAAGCACGAATTTCAATTTGGTGATGCGGTATATACTATGGCTTTAGGTGGTTTACATAGTCAAGATAAACCGGGTTTAATAATTGCAGATGGATTTAGTTTACGTGATGCGGATGTTAGTAGTTTCTATCCTAATGGTATTCTTAGTTATGATGTTTATCCCGAACATCTTGAAAGAAATCCTTTCAGAGCTACTGTCGGTTATACAAAAGATAGTCGAATTGAAGCTAAACATCTTAGCAGTAAATTAATGAAAGAAGCTAAGAAAGTATTAAATGAATATCAAATTGCTAAAAATCAAAATCGAGTTGATGCTGAAGAATTAAATACTAAATATCATGAATTATTAGCAGAAAGTAAACGTCATAAAATTAAGGCTGAAGGTCTTAAGATTGCTATCAACAGAATGTATGGTGCATTTAGAGATATAAATGATTATCTTTATGACCCTAAATGTACTTATAAAGTTACTATAAATCTACAACTTTGTCTTTTGATGCTTATTGAAGCACTGGAACTCAAAGGTATTAAAGTTATATCTGCTAATACTGATGGTATTGTTTGTATCATTAAATCTGAACAAGAAGCTGATTATAAAGCTTGTTGTGATTGGTGGCAAGAATATAATAATTTTGAACTTGAATTTACTAATTATGAAAAATATCTTCGTAATGATGTAAATAATTATATTGCTGTTAAAGAAGGTTTTCAAGATGCTTATAATAAATTAATTGATAAAACACCGGAAGCAATAGCTGAACTTGAAGATATTTATATTAAACGTAAAGGTCTTTTTATTGAAACTATTGCTTTTAATAAAGGTTATGCTTATCCAGTTGTTCCAAAAGCTCTTAACCTATTTCTTTTATATAACGTTCCTTATGCTGATACAATAGAAAATCATATTCATAGTAGTAAAGAAGCTATTTACGATTATTGTATTAGTCAAAAAACTGATGCTAAATTTAATATTATATATCGTAGTATTGTAAACGGTGAACTTCACGATGAAGAACTTCAAAAATCTAATCGTTTCTATATTGCTGATGTATCTTATTGTAGTGGAACTATTATAAAAATTGATAAAAATAAACCAAGTAAAATTAATCGAATTGTAGCTAAATGTAGTGTTCGTCCTTTTAATGATTATGTTGAGGAAGATGATTATCATATAGATTTTAGTTATTATAAAAAAGAATGTGCTAAGATTCTATATGGTAAAAATAAGAAAACTGCTGGTATGGTTGCGGTTCAAGGTGATTTATTTGGTGCTATGTCTAATAATAAACATTTAGAGCCTATTGAAAGTCCTGAAGAAGATGGTTTGTTTGAAGTTGATTTTGAAGATGACAATATATCGTTTATTAATCCTGCTAATGACATTCCTATTAACAATACTATCTGGGGTATGTATGGTTTTTCAAGTGAGGAAGAATATAAACGTGCAATAGAAAACGGAGATAATTTACCTTTTTAATAAAATACTAATATGAATGGTGACCTTGTATATCATGAAGTTGACGGTCTTGCAATAGCTGATATTAAACCAGTTAATGCTAAAAATCGTAGAATTGGTTTGCGTGTAGCTAAGTTTACAAGAGAGGGAAAGTATATAACTACTTATGCTTCTACTAAAGATGCTGCTAATGCTCTAACTATTGAGCTAAAAAAAACAAATCCTAAACACGCTTATTACGCTATTGTTAAGGCTTGTACTCCTAAAGGTAATTCTAAAACTGCTTATGGTTATCAATGGAGATATATTAGTCATGATGGTAGTATTGTAAAGCGTGATTGTGATTAATATATTATGCACGAATTTGATGAAATTTGTTATGGTAAAACAGTAGAGGAATTACAAAAAGAAATGCTCTTTCAAATGCACTTCGGTAATTGTGAAATGCTAACACAATATATTATGGATTGTATTGAAAGACTTAAACGTGAAAATGCTCCTACTGTTTATTGGAGATATTAGAGTATGGAAACTGATGAAATATGGAAAGAAGTACATGATAATGACCGATATTTAATAAGTAATAAAGGTCGTTGTAAATCAAAAATCAATAATATATTTTTAAAACCTAATTATAATAATGGTTATATAAGATATAGATTGTATTATAAAAATAAAAAAGAACCAGTACCTTGGCTTGCTCATAGATTAGTAGCTATTGCTTTTATAGATAACCCTAATAATCATCCTATCATAAATCATATTAATGAAAATAGATGTGATAATAGAGTTGAAAATTTAGAATGGTGTACTGATGCTTATAACATTTCTGTATCAACAGCACTTATAAAACATCGTAATAATATTAAATATGAAAAAGTTGTTATTGTAGATAAAGAAAATAATATCTTAAAAATTTACAATAATTACATTATAATTAGTAGAGAATTAAATGTACCATCTTGGAATATAAGACAAGTATGTATTAGAAATAAAAATAATCCTTTTGGAAAACATACTTATCGAGGAATTATATATAAATTTGAAAAAGATGTTATCCAAAACTGATAGACAAGAGATATCTTGTAATAAATGGCGTGATGCCAAAGGTCGAGGTACTCTAAATCTTATAATGAGATTTGGAAAAACACGAGTAGCTGCTATGATTGTAGGTAAGCTGGTTAAAGCTAATCCTAATCGAACAATTATGGCTATCGCTCCAAATGCTGTAACTACTAAAAATCTTGTTGATAATCTTACTGAATTTTGTCCAAAAGAACAATGGATTGATATAATGAGTAGTAATACTCTTATTAATCATGTAAATAAACTTAAAATAGAACGAAAACTTCCTATTAAAGTTGATTTACTTATTCTTGATGAAGTTCATAAATTATTACAAGGTGAAACTCTCATAGCTATTAAGAATATAGAATATAAATTTATTCTATGCCTTACTGGTTCTACATTAAATAAAAATCAGTTATCTATTCTTAATGAATTAGGTGCTCCAGTAATTGATAAAATTACTGAAATTGAAGCTGTATCGCAAGGTTGGATTTCAAATAGTACAGAATATAATTTAGCTATTGAACTTGATGAACATGACAAAATTAGATATGCTAAATATTCTGATATGATTTCTGAAACTCTTGAAACATTTGGTGGATTACATAAAGTGATTAATCAAGAGTTTCGTAATAAAGTTTTCGACAGTGATTTTGCATTAGTTCTTGCATCTTTTACTGGTTATAATTATAAAGATAGAAATGGCAATAGTACTTTTATTAAACCTACTGTTATTCGTAATATGTTAGCTTCATTAATGGGTTGGACTCGTGATATGCCACTCGATAATGATTATAATAAACGAATTAATAATCTTTGGAATCCCGATAATATTTACGAACGTGCTAAAAAGTTTAAGGACTTTGTTAGACAACGTAATGATATTTTAATTCATAACAGACCTAAAATTAATGCTGTTATTGAAATTCTTAAAACTAATAGTGTTCCTACTATCTGTTTTAATGAATCAATAGCTATGGTTACTGATTTAGCTGATTATTTCAGTAAAGACGGTATTCCTTTTCATAGTGCTATTGAAAGTAGGTATGTAATTAATCCTGAAACTGGTGTTCCATATACTTATAAGAATGGTGAACCTAAACGATTAGGTAAAACTTCTCTTAAAAAGTTAGCTATTGAAGGGATTAAGAATGGTACTTATAAATATTTATTTACTGCACAAAGTCTTAATGAGGGTTTAACGATAGAAAATATCGAACAAGTCATAACGACTGGTGGTAGTTGTAATTCTAATACTCACGGACAACGTGTCGCACGAGGTAAGACTTATAATTATATGAACCCTAATAAGAATTGTGTTATTATTAATCTTTACATTGATGATTTCAAAATTGGTGATAAAGATGTTAGGTCAAGGGACAAACAGAAGTTAATCCAGCGTCAGCAAGATTCCGAGAATGTTCCGATATGGGTTAATGATATTAGTGAAATTTTCGGTTAATTTCTTGCTATTTTCTTTGGTGGTACAATTATAATTACTATATTTGCGTATGGATAAACCACAAATGAAGCCAGTCGAAAAGACTGATGAAGATGTGAGTGGTGCTCTTGTTAATACAAGAAGTAAAAATGGAAGTGTTGCTTTAGCTGTTAATCAAATTAATTCATTTGAACAAGCTGAAGCATTAGCAGATTGGATTGCTCAAAGTCCTGTTTTTAATAAGGGTTTTAAGGAGCAAGTTCAGAAAGAAGATGGAACGAGTGAACTTGTAGTTAATAAGAGTGCGATTGTTACATGTTTGCTGTTAGGTAACGAACTCGGTTTTACTCCTATGGTAAGTGTTACATTCGGTAAGACACTTGATAGGGAAGCAGCAATCAAAGTTGAACGTGGGCGGTCTATGGGACTTAATCCTATGGCTGCTATGCAAAACATTTACGTTTTTACTACTTCTCAAACTGAGATAGTATATACTGGTATTCATGTTGTTAATAAAGTCCTTACGGATGCCGGTATTAAACGTAAGATTCTTGAAGATGGAACTAAACCTTTTTACATATATAGATATTGTAAAAAGGAACTTGCAAATGAACTTGTTGATTATAACAAAGAAACGAAAGATGATTTTGTTGTAATTAATGATGGTCATACTGCTGATTATATTGATAAACAAGTACAAGAAGGTAAGATTCCAATTATTAGGTATGCTACTCGTCGAGCTCTTGTAGAACTTACTCGTGGTGATGAGAGTATTGCAATACCTTATACTTTACAACAAGCTATTGATGCAGGTTTGTACGTTGGTACTAAATCTGACGGTACTGAAAGTAAAGGTAAAGCTAATTGGAACGCCCATCCGGAAACTCATCTTATTAAAATGTCTATCATGCTTGGTGGTAGAATTATTGCAAGTGATAAGTTAAATGGAATTTACGTTGATAGTGAATTACATCAAGCTGTATCTATTGCAAATCGTCAAGCTGAAGATACTGAATTTGAAGAAGTTCCTATTACAGAATAAAGTAATGCAAATCTATCATTAATCTATCATTCATAAAATATTCATAAATTAAAACAAATTACAATTATGAAAAAGTCTGTTTTTTCTGCTGCTAAACTTGCTGGTCTGACCGCTGTAAACCGTGGTACGAAGTCGTCGAATGATATTCGTCCGGCAATTACTACTGCTCGTGGTATGAATAAGTTTACGATGAATGCTTCGGCTTCTGCACTTATTGGTTGTGGTCATGGCGACCGTGTTGTTATGTTTGCTATGCCTAATGCTGATTCGATTAATGAGCGTTTCTTTATTGCTCTTTCGGCAGGTAGCGAAGGTTGCAAACTTGCAAGTGCTGGTAACACGAAAGGTACTGGTCGTCCTCAGTCGTTTAATTACGCTGGTGTTTGGTCGCAGATGCTTATGCAGGATAAGGATGCTGCTCCCGTAGGTGAGCGTGTTCTTGCTGATAAGGGTCTTATGGAAGAGGTTGAAACTCAGAAAGGCCGTGACGGTAAGATGTGTACTGCTGTTCTTGCTACCAAGCGAGTTGAGTATGGTGTTGAGGAAGTTAAGGACGAGAATGGTGACTTTATTCCTGTTGAGGTTGGTGATACTATCTATGAGAAAGTCTATGTGCTTGTAGACCCGAAAGAGGTAACGCTGGAGGACGAGAAGCAGGAAGAGGAAACCGTAGCTCCTGCCGAGTCGGAAGCCGAGTTGTAATTGTTAATACCTGAAAGTATTTAACAAATCTATCATTTGCTATCATTATAAAAAGAGGAGTTATTGAATAAGTAGCTCCTCTTTTTAGTCTAATAACTTAAAGTACTTTAATTATTATTATGGCAGACACAAGTAAATCGAAAGTTAGTTCGACAACATTAATGTTTGAAGAAGAGGTTGTTGAACGGAGATTAGCTTTTAAGCCCGACCCTGAACTTGGTAATCTTTGTATGGGTATGATTAACGATGTTCGTATTGATATTCGTGAAGTACCTCTGCTGGATGATAAAGGTGTCGAAAGTACATGGGAATATGCTGGTTGTAAATTTCCTGTACTTGTTATCGAATTTAAGCAGTGTAAAACTGACGCAAATCCGAAAGACCGTTACTATACATTTACTGCTAAACCGGTTACCACTCTTAATAAGAAAGGCGAACCTGTTGAAGAAAAGACTGTTATTAACATTATTCAGCAGGTATATGGACAGCTTCGTCATATCGCAAATCAGTTTAAGGGTCTTAAAGGTTATCCGGTTAATGCTGGTAAGTGTCCGGGACTCGATTATGCTGCTCCTGCAAAGGTTCGTTGTGAACAGTATCTTGCTTTCTTTGAATATTTCAAACATCTCCTTGTTGGTGATGATGAGAAAAATCCTATTTATAAGAATGTAAAACTGTTTATGAAACTTGTTGCAGATTATAACACGCATAAGTTCTTAGCTTTTCCTTCGTTTGTTAATCGTGGATTTGTTGAACGTGTTATTCCCGGTCAAAGTCCGTCGATTGAATTTGAAGCTGGTGAAACAATTCATCTTGCAAAAGATGATGCTCCTAAGAATCGTGAAGCTGCCGCAGGTGCTTCTGCTCCCGCTCCCGGTGCTACTGTTGTTTCGTCGGATATTCAGAACATTCTTGATAGGTACTCGAAGTAGTATTTATCATATTACTAAAACAGGAACTTGTAAAGGAGGTAATGGAGGTAAAACTCTATTATCTCCTTCTTTTTTGGGTAATGCTAAAATTAGACTTGTTGTTATACCGTATTTTTGGCCAATTTCCTTTGATTTGACAGACTGTATTTAACAGACGTATATCAGTATAGGTCAGGTAAATACACGCGGCCAGAAACGTTGCCAGTGGGCGTCCAACCCACTCCCCCACCGGGTAGCGGAGCGCTGGGCGAAGCCCAGCAGCGAAGCCCAGCAAGTTACACTACTGATTATATGAAAGATTTTATACTTAATACACTTGACCAAGTTACAATATTTAGTAAATATTTTGGTATTCCCGAAGATGTAATCCGATTTAACATTAGTAGTCCTAATGATAGAATACGAAATCCTTTAAGAAATGATAAACATCCTTCATTATCTTTTAAGTATTATGGTGACAAACTGATATGTAGAGATTTTGGTGATGGTAGATTTAGAGGTGATATATTTGAAGTTGTAGGTTATATTATTAATAAGAATTGTAAAACAAGTGAAGGGTTTGTGTATATATGTAATGACATAATTCTTCGTTGTTCTGATAAGATTGTTACTAATATTGAATTTAATCGAACTGAACAAGAACATATTAAGAATCAAAATCTTGAAATTATTTTTGATGTTCGTAAACCAAATAAATTAGATTATATTTATTGGGAACAATATGGTATTAAGAAAAGTAATCTAAATACAAAAGTATTTATTGTTGATAGATATAGACTTAACGAATGGCAGACACCTTATCGTTATAGTGGCACTGACCCTTGTTATGTTTATAATGTTAATCCAAATAAGTATAAACTTTATTTTCCAAAAAGACTTAAAAGTCAAACCAAGTTTATTACTAATAATCGTTGTCCTATTGAATGTTTACATCAACTTAAACCAACGAATTATATTGCTCTCATAAAAGGTTATAAAGATAAAATACTTTTTGAACAAATTTGTGATGAGAAAGGTATTAATGATATTTTATTTATACCTGCTGCTTCTGAAACTATCGTATTACCTACTGACATCTACAAGTTATTGGTGTCGTACTCTTTAAGCGGAAAGTTATTTACTATTTTCGATACTGATGCTGCTGGAATTAATGCAGCTCATCTACTACAAAGTAGATATAATACTATTCCAATTTATTTTACGAATAATTATAAATCTAAAGACCCATCTGATATGGTTAAAGATTATGGTTATCGTAAAGTATTCCAACATTTTGATAATGTTCTAAAAAAGATTTATTATGGAGATTAAAATCAAAAACTATCTTATCAATACTCTTGATAATGGTAATAAGATTTATCTTTGTCCTATGGATGAAGAAACTTATACGAAATTAATGAATGATTTTTCTCGTTTATCTGACCAATCAAGTATTAATAGATTTGTGGATAAATATGGTTTTAAACATACACAAATTATTCTTGATGGTGATACTTATATTAGCGCTAATGATAAAGAAACATTAGAAGCTATAAATCCTATTCTTTCGCGTATTCTCCCACATCCTAAAACTATTAAGAATCCTCTTAATAATAAGATTGAAAGGTCGTATAAATGTTTTTGTGCTAAACCTCTTAATCTTACAGATATGACTGAACATAAGACTCCTCTTGAAAGTTGGAATTGTCTTATGATTCGTATTGGAGAACCGCAATATGCTATTGTCGTTGAAGAAAAAGTTAAAAAATAAGATATGATTCCTAATGAAATTCTATATAAACGAGATTTAACTGGCGGTTTAGTTCGTTGGTGGGGTCGAGTTGAAAAAGTTACTAATTCTGACGGTACAGTATCTCTACGATTAGCTTATTATTATGGTAAAGTAAATGGTGCTGAAACATCATCATATTCTCCTGTAATTAAAGCTAAAAGTAAGAAAACTGATAGAGAACAAGCTGAATTTGAACTTAATAGTGTTTATGAAAGACATAAGAAACAAGGATATAAAAGTCTTTCTGATTTAGGTATTAGTCCTTTAGATTATCTTACTGATGTAGATGGTTTATTTACAGAAATAGATAAGAGATTACCTAAATATAATACTGATGCAAATAATTGTGTTAAACCTATGAAAGCACAAAAGTTTGCTATTGGTAAGTTTAATTATCCTTGTATTGCTCAACCTAAAATCAATGGTGTTCGAGCAGTTGTTATGCTTGAAGAATTTACACCTACTGATTTATTCAGTCTTGAAGGTTTTGTTCGTGATGATAAACATTATCATACTGTAATTAAAACTAAAGAAGGTCTTACTTATCACATTTGGCATATTGAGCAACTATTTAATGATTTTTATAATAGTTTTCCTGAATATGCTAACATGGTATTTGATGGAGAGATTTATATTCGTGGTGAAAAGGTAACAAGTATTGGTGGAGCTGCTCGTAACTCTCGAAATCCTTTTCATGAGAAACTTCAATTTGTTAATTTTGATTTAAGTATTCCCGATTTAACTAACAAAGACCGTGATAAATTAAGGTTTAGTGTTTGGGAAGAATATCGTAGTAAAAAAAGTAGTGTATCTCATAATGTAATGGCTGGTAGAATTTGGGAAAATTTAACTCCCGAAGGTCATAGTATGTGGGATAAATTTAATCTTATTATTCTTAATAGTGATACTATTTATGATGATAATCAAGCATTAGCTTATATGCAAAAATGTATTGATTGTGGTTTTGAAGGAGCTGTAATTAGAGATTTGCATACTGAATATAAATTTGGTTCTCGTCCTGCTACAATGATGAAACTTAAAAAGTTCGACGATGCTGAATTTGAATGTATTGGTGTTGAACACACTGGAAATCCTGATGATAAAATAGGATTTAATGTTAGATTAGTTCTCAAGAACGATATTAATGATTTAGTATTTAGTTGTACTTTAACTGGTACTGTTAATGAACGATTAGATATTCTTAATAATCCACCTATCGGAAAGTCTGTAACTGTTAAGTTCTATGAAAGAACTAAAAATGGTTTACCTTTCCATGCAAACGTTGTTGGAATTAGAGATTATGAAAAGTGATGAAAACTGTTGGAACTATTACTGAAATACTTGATTTATTCTATAAAAGAATAGATGATATAAGTATTCATACAAAACATACCGTTGCAAATGGTAAATATGGTTATGAATTAAAAAATGGTATTCTTTATTGTAGAGGTAAACAAATTGGTGTTTGTAATAAATTCGTACCCTTTGTTATAAGACTAAACAATATTGAAGACTATCTTTATAGACCACCTGTTAAACTTAAAAATCAAAAGATTCGAGGTAAAATTAATGTAGATATTTATAATATTTGTAGGGAAAATATTAATATTATATATAATGATATTCATTCTATTCTTTCGGCTCTTTGGTATGGTGTAAATCAAAATCTTAATGTTGCAAGACATATTCTTAAACAAGATATTACCAATCAAAGATTTGTTAATGTTAAATATAATCAAATATATTATAATTATGCTCGTAAAGGTTGGCGTTCTGCATTAAAAGATATTTTGATTATTGGTAAAGAACATAATATTGATGTTAATAAAATTATTGATAAAGCTTATACTTTATATAATACTTATGTAGAATATAAAGGTTATAAAAAATTATATAATACATTTGATACAACAATTAATCTTAAAGATAATATTCGTATTACTTTAAGTCCTAAAGAAAATCTTATTATTAGTGGTAAAATTCTTTATTGGCAAACTATTCGTTCCAAAAAGGTTAATATTGCTTATTGTAAGAATTATGCTGAATTTAAGAAACTTTGGAATAATACAATTACTCGAAAGCAACTTAAAGATGTTATTAGAATTAAATTCAATGAATATCTCGACAATCAGAAAGCTATTGAAGAAGCAAAAGCTAAGAAATATCGAGAAGAGCTTGAAGTTCTAATTCAAGAATTTAGAGATTATAAAATTAGTAGTATTCCTTATCAATGGCGACAATACGGTACTTATGCCGTAATGCGTTATGAATCAACTAATGGGATTGTTAGATTATGGAATGATGCAGTTATTAAATTAAAAGATTTCACTGATTTTGCTCATTTCTTTGCTGCTTGTGTACAGAATAATATTCAATTAAGTCGTAAAACTTGTTACAATTATAAAATTCAATTTGGTGGATATTATATTTGGGAAGTTCAAGCTAACGATTTATGGAATGTTATGTGGGGTGGTCAGTGTGTTACTATTATGGATGTTATAATTATCTGTAATAGAATAGGAATTAGTCTTGAAGAATGTAAAATAACTCGTAAACAATTACTGTCGCAATTCGAGAAGCGACAGGAGATGTAACTTGTGTGGCTCCGCCTGCTGGGCTTCGCCCAGCGGCTCCGCTCCCCGGTGGGAGAGGAGGTTGCACGCCCACTGGTCGCGTCTAAATTAATACAATTAAAGCTATGAATGTTGTAGAACCTGCAATCGAATTTTGTGATTATTCTGGTCTTAAAAAGATTGAATTAATCGGTAAAGTTTGTACTAAACAAGAAGATAGTATCAAACCTGATTCAGCTGAAAATTTTTGTAGAAATAGACTTATTGATGGTCATACTGCTATATTTGAACATGAATATGTTTATTATGAATTAGGTGCTATTAATCCAGAAATTATTGATAATTTCCTTAAACTTTCTCCTTATATTAGACTATCTTATAATGGTCATTATATAGGATTTTGTTATCGTGTATTTCTTGATATAATGGCTAATAGTCGTAGAATGAAAGATGCTTATTCTCGAATTAGTTATTATGATGAAATTAATGATATGTTTTATGTCATGCTTTCACAAGCTGATGAATTTGCTTCGCTTCTTTATAATTATGAAGATGTTATTCAAAAGATTGATAGAGGTGAACAAAATCATTGGTTTACTACAATTAAACGAGTTAGTGCTGAATATGTTCTTGGTCATGCACCTGAAATTTACAATGTTACATATTGTGTAAGAACTGACAGAGGTGTTACTCATGAAGCAGTTCGTCATCGTGAAATGAGTTTTATGCAAGAAAGTACTCGTTGGTGTAATTATGCTAAAGGTAGACTTGGTTATAAATATGGTAATAATATTAATGTAATTGAACCACCGTTTAAGAATGAAGATTCATTAGAAAAATTCTATGATGTTATTGCTGGCAATGAAGCTATATATCAAGAATTAACTAATGATGGTGAACCTGCTCAGTTGGCTCGTTCAGTTCTTCCTACTGCTACTAAATCAGATATTTATGTATCTGGTACTCTCGATATGTGGATTGGTGAACATCTTGAAACTGTTTATCCTAAACTTACTATCGTTGAGAATAAAGGTTTTCTTCCTCTTCGTAATCATAAAGCTGCACATCCTCAAATGATTGAAATTGCTAAAATGATTGCAGAAGATATTGCTGTTAGATTCCCTAATGAAACAGGTCGTATTATTAATTATTTTGAATAAACTATTATGGCTAATAATAATTATATATCTCGTTCAAAATTTCAAGAAGTATTTGCTAAAGCTCTTAGTAAATGTAATGTTCCACAAGATGAACAAGACAAGTTCTTTGAAGAAGGTAGTCCTCTTCAGTTAAGAAATCTTGGTATTTGTATTGCTATTACAAATATTATAGATAATATTATAAAAGAGGAACTTCCTGATTACGACGGTTGTGTTTCTGGTGAAACGTTTGATACTATTTATGAGTATAACAAAAAGTATATGTATGAACGAGAGCAGGAGCGAAAGCGAGAAGAAAACGCTTAAAGAACTTCTTATTGAAATTAATAATCGTCACGGTATGACAGATGGTAATTCATATGTTGCTCGTGAAATGGTTAGAATTTATAATAAGTTATTCAAACGTAGTATTATTTTAGCAGTTAAGAAAGAAGCTGCTTTAAGAGTGTTACATGGTCAAAAAGGTAGACAAAATGTATTTGCTAACTTTCCAGAAGAAATAATTAATTAAGATTATATGACTGGTAAATTAATTTTAATCAGTGGTAGAAAAGGTACAGGTAAAACTTATGTTACTGAATACCTTGAAGGTATGCTCGCTGGTAAAGTTGAGATATATCCTATGGCTACAATGCTTAAACGTATTGTAGCTGCTGTTACAAATTGTAGTATATCTCAATTAGATTCTCATTATTTTAAGTTATCTAAATCTCCGTATATTGTTAATCGTTACGGTATTGATGAACAACTGACATATCGTAAGTGTTTACTTCATTTTGGTAAACTATTAAGATTTGATAATGACAGAGTGTTTATTGATGATGTTATAAATAGAATCAGAATTACTCCTTGTGATTATTTTATTATTCCTGATATTCGAGAACAATTTGAATTGAATTGTATTAAAGATTTTGCTCGTCAGAATGAAATTGAATTAACTACAATTCGTGTTCTCCGTAATACTAAAATGGATGATACATCCGGTGATAAAACTGAGTGTGATTTAGAGAATTATACTGGTTGGGATTTTCATCTTGATAATACTGTTGATGGATATGATAGTATTCATAAACAATTAACTTATATCTGTAAAGAGAAAGGTTATAATGTTAAAAAAAGTTATGTTGAACAAAAATTATTTTGATAATTTATGAGTAATTTATTTGGTATTGCGCAAAAATATGATTATCTTGTTTCGCAGATAGAAGATAATGACGGCGAGATAACGGAAGAAATTGCAGAAGAATTAGCTATTGCTGAAAGTGAACTTGAAGATAAACTTCGTGCTTATCGACAAATAATTGATGCTCAAAAAGCTAATATTGCTTATAATAAAGATGAAATTAAAAGACTTCGTGATAGGAATACAAGTTTTGATAAAATAGCTGGTAGACTTAAATCTTCAGTTGTTGATGCTTTACATATATTTGGTCAAGTTGGTAAATCTGGTAATTATAGTCTTAAATTTCCTGATTTTACTGTTTATATAAAAGAGTCGGAAAGTGTTTCAATTAATGAAAATGCCTTAGACCCTATTATTACTTCATTGCTTCATATAACAGAAGCACCTCTTCTGCCGGAAGATAATATTTTCGTTGAGAAACATAAAGAAGAATTAGATAAGATTGCTTCTATTAGTATTACAGTTGATGTTCCTATTAGCTTAGCAAAAGAAGTAGGTAGATATATTCATGATAAATTAGGTGATGATTATATTTATACTGTTAAATTTGATAAGAAAGCTATTAAGGAGCTTGATAATTGGGCTAAGGCATCCAATGAATCTGACGAAGATATTGCTCGTGCTGAACGAATAGCTCATGTCATGGATAAAATTGATATGGAGATTGTTACGTCTGAAACTGCTATATATAAGTAGTCTATCATTAAACAAATTAAAATTAATTAAACTATGAGTAAAAAGTATTTGATTACAAAAGTAATCGCTGATGAGAAACAAGGTTTTCTTAAAAATGTAACCAAAGATGGTGGAGAGTGGATTAATGATCATAATGAAGCTCTTACATTTTTGAATCTTAAAGATGCTGAAAATGAGAAAGAACTTCTGTTTAGCAAACTTGGTGCTGAACATAAGGATATTTCTCATATTCGTATTATTGAATTGTAATATAAACTAACTAATTTAATTATGGCTGCGAATATTGAATTTAATTCTAATAGAAATGCTTATTCATTCTATTCGTTGAAAGATGTTCCTTGGCATGGTCTTGGAACTGTCGTTGAAGAAGCTAAAACTCCAGACGAAATCATTCGTATTGCTAATATGGATTATGAAGTAGCTTTAGCTCCGATGTTTGCAAGTTTTATTCCTGCTGAAGCTAAACATATAGTAAAAGAAGATAATCACTATGCTTGTCATATGTCCAATGGTGATGTTGTCATTATTCCGGAAAAGGGTGTTCGCGTAAGTGATGTATATGCTACATATCGTAAAGATAATTATAAAATTCTTGGTACTGTTGGTAGTAGGTACGAACCTGTTCAAAATACAGAAGCTATGGATTTTATATATCAAGTTTGTAAAAGTCAAATGGTAATTAATCCAAAAGATGTTATCATTCAGACTGCTGGTGTTTTAGGTATTGGTGAGCGAATCTTTGTTACTGCTAAACTTCCTACTTATGAAATTGCAAAAGATGAAATGGAGAAATATATCCTTTTCACTACAAGTCATGATGGAAGTGGTAGTATTCAAGCTTGTTTCACTGATATTCGTGTTGTATGTAACAATACATTAAATGCTGCTTTGAATCATTGTAAGAATATGGTTCGATTTAAGCATACTAAAAATGTTAAAGCCAATTTAGCAATAGGTGCTCAAATGATGCGTGATACTCTTAAATATTCTGAACAAGCTAAACTGATTCTTGAAGCTGCTGAAAATATTAAGATTAATGATGATGTGATGATTGATTATATCACGGATTTAATTTGTGATGCTAATCAGAAAGAATTTATTGCTAAATGCGGTGGTATCGATAAAATTCCTTATGATAATGATGTTATTTCTACTCGTAAGAAGAATCAGTTACACGCTATGGTTAATTATATTGAACGTGGCTCCGGACAAGATAGTCATCGCGGTACAATGCTTTGGCTTTATAACGGTGTTACTTCATATATTAATAATGGAATTGAATATAAAGATAATCTCAATAAATTCGATTCTATTACGCAGGGTAATTCTTTCAAACTCGGTCAGACAGCCTTTAATAAATTAGTTCAACGTTTAAGTGCCTAAATGATTACAGAAGTAGTTATATATTCTGATGGTACTGTAAATAGCTTCGATTCTGATAATTGTCAAATTCCAAGTGCTTCTGGTAGTTGGAAAATTATTCCTTTGCTTGCAAGTTGGGCTTTAGCTCAATATCCAAGTCAATTACCTGAGGAATGTAGAATGACTAATGCCAAATGTTTTATTGGTGTTAGAAAGAAAGGAGGTGACGATAGGATGCCAATTCCTATACGCCATCTCCTTAAAATGGCAAAATATATTGGAGAAGAAGGTTATAATATTCGTACCGCAGATGTAAATGAAATTCTACAATCTGAAGAATAAGATAGCATGAAAGAAAGTCTTATAGGATTGTATGTCGATAACACGGAAGTTCCAGAGTATAAAAGTGCTGGAGCTTCCGGTTTCGATTTACGAGCCAAATTTAATCCTAATCTTCCAGCTTTTAGTCAAAGAGATGTTGCTGCTGTAATAGGTGGCGATAAATATGTGACAAGCGTTTTGTATGATAGGAATTATGCTAATCTCGAATGGGTTATTGATTTTAATACACTTCATAAATCTATTCGTCATGCAGTAAATCAACCAGTTGAAGGAAAAACTCTTCTGGAATATATGGTCGTAAATGATGTTGGTGCAGTTAATATCATTCTCCCATATAAAACTGTTAAATTTGAAACTAATATTTATACTGAAATACCTGAAGAAGATGAGATGCAAATTCGTCCTCGAAGTGGTATTTCAAGTACTACTCTATTAGATGTTAAATTTGGTACTGTGGATAATGACTGGCGTGGTAACAGCGGAATCATAGTACAAAATCCTACACCGTTTAGTTATATTATTATTCCTAATAGTAGACTTGCACAAGGTGTAATTGTTGAAAAGAAACGTGCAGTATTTGATATTAAATCTTCTAAAGATGAACTAAGCAAAACTGAACGTGGTGAAAATGGTTTTGGTAAAAGTGGTCTAATGTAATAAATCGAAATAAGATGTTTAATGAATTAGATATTTTACAAGATGAGCGTTATTATATCGGTGTTAAACTGATTAAAGCTCGTCCAGCTTATAGGATTAATGGTAATGAGATAGTTTACGACTTAAATCGTGCTCGTAATCCTAACGATGTTATTGAAGAAGGTTATGAAGTTATCTATCCTGATAACTATAAATCTTTCTCACCAAAAGACGTATTTGAAAAGGCTTATTATATGATTTTAAATCCTAACAAAATTCAAGAAGGTGATGTACTTAATTTCATTAAAGAAGGTTATTCTTTACGTCTTGGTGAAAAGACAACAGTTGTTTGCGATACTACTCTAACTGGATTCGATACTGTCGGTGTAGCTGCTTGTGTAGACCCTCAAACCTATGACCATGGTATGGGATGTGGTGTAGCTCGTCGTGATATTAAAGATAAAATCTGGGAACATCTGGGTTTTGTTCTTCAATGGGCTATTAATGGTCTTAAAATGTAATTTATGATTAAGCGACTAAATGTAAAGAAAAATGTTAGATTATTAGGTGTCCAATGGGATGGTGCTAATATCTCAGAATGTGTTGGTTTTTGTAGATATTGTCATTTTTCCGATGGTTGGATGTTTATTATGTTTAGAGAGAATATAATTCGACTCGACAAAGGAGATTGGATTATTGCTTTAACTGATAAAGAATTTACTGTTATTAATAATGAAATATATCAATATCTTTTTGATAAACCGAAAGATGTTGAAAACGGTGGCGAATAAACGTGACAAGTGGGCGTGCAACCTCCTGCCCCACCGGGTCAGCGAAGCCCGAAGGGCTGAGCTATCAATGTTACAACTTTAATTGCTACTATAATTGTTGTTATTATTAATAACGATATTACTAACATAATAAGTGATACAGACAGACCGTCAGAGTGCCTATTTTCAGGCGTTCTGACGGTCTTTTTTTTGTCAGTTAGACAAATGTACCACCGACAAAAGATAATGCCCGTAGCAAGCTGGGAAGCACCGCCACGGGCAAATATCCGGTGTTTACTCTATTGAACTATTCGTCCTCGTAGTTATCGCTGTCTTTCGGACTAATCATATCTCTAAAACCACTAAATGTAATACCAAAAGGATTATACATATTGTAATAAGACATAGTAGCACCGAGATTATTAAACTTATTAATTTGACGAAGAACAGGAACAGCTTGACGTAATGCAACTGCACGTTTATCTTGTCCCTTATAAATGCCTCTATCATAAATAAGTTCATCATCATCAACCCAAAGACCTTGAATAGTGAGATTAACAAGTTTATATGCAGATTGTAAAGTTTTCTGACCAGCAAACAAACTATTTGCAGTTTGTTCTATTGTAGCCATCCAACCAAATACTGGCATAGGTTCAATCATTTGTTGATAATAAGTTGTTGCAGCATACATAGCATGCTGATACAAAATATTATCATCGTCATCATCATCTTTCTTAAATGCACCAAGTGTCATAGCAGCAAGAGTACTGAAAGCTAAAGCACCCATTAAACGAGCAAATTTCATAGTTGCTATCTGTTCATTTAAGGGGAGAGTATTATAATAGAATCCTACATTAAGTAACCAACTCGATACACCTTTGAAGAAGTTACCAATACCTTTCATATAGTCGATAACAGTATTGTTATCATTAAGACTATCTTTGAAGGCTTGACTGCCACTTCTAAACATATCAAACATAGGATTAAATATAGGAACCTCATAACTACCTAATTGTTCATTATAAAATATACGACCAAAACGACGACCGAAATAACGAACAAAGTTAGGACGAACCCATTTCTTAAATTGCATTAACAAATCACCAAAAGCAGCATCTTGTAAACTATTTCTGTCTACACGATTGTAAATACCATGTAATGATTGGTTAATAGCTTTAACTCGACCACGGAACTCCGAAAGAGTTTCTTCTGTAAGACCACTTTCAGGATTAAAACTCAAACGACCATCTTCAAGTTTAAGTTCCGAACGAAGAGTATTGTATTTATCAAAAGCTTCACGTTGAACTTTTTTATCAGTTTTTCGAGAATCAACAATTTTCTTACGTTGTTCATCAGAAAGTAAATTATAATGTGATTTAAGATATTGAGAAGCATAATCGTGATTCCATAAATACTCTTTTGAAGTACGTTTTTCTTCACGAGCTATCTCAGCATTTAAATCTTCTTTGAAAATAAGATATTTATCATATTGTTCATTAGTAAGAACATCTTGTAATAATTTTTCAAGATTATCATTATAAAAATCATTGAAAGCCATAATCTTACCACCAACTACTCGATGAGATTGTGTAGCAGCAAGTAACATACCAAACTGCATAATGAACTCACCCATGTTATTAGGAGCATAGCCAACAGTATCAACCATTCGCATAGCTTTAATCCAATAGGAAGTTCCAGTATCAGAAGATGTTACATCACGAGTATCTTGATAAATATCATCAAAATCTTTAATGATTGCTACAAGTACATCATCAGTTCTTGTCGAATTAATATCGCGTAAGAAATGAGGAATAGTCTTAATAACATCACGCAAACCTGATTTCATAATATCTTTGCTTTCAACAAAGTTATTAGCAGTAGATTCAACTATCATATCAGTAACACCTTTAAGAATATTAGTGATACCAGCAGTATAGTTGAGATACATAAAAGTCATAGAAGTATAACGCAATAATGCACCAGCAGAAACATCAAGAGCACTATTATATTTACTAAAATTAAAAATACGACGTTCCATGTTATTTAATTGTTCATTCGCATTTTTAATAATATCACGAGGTGCTACACCAGAAACTCCACGTTCGTTCATTAAATATTTCGTAAGCTGATAATCAGTTTCAAAATTATTAATTGCACGAAGATTATAAAGTTCTTGTGTAAAACCTTTCATTACATCAATAATATCATAAGACATCACCTTTGCTTTATACTTTTTATTTTCAAGCATTACAGCATCGTTATAATGTCTAATCTCATGAAGAGTTGAAGGTTTAACTGTAATAGGAAGTTTGTTATTTTTATCAAACCATTCATTAAATAATTCTACGATTCGAGCTTCGTATTCAGTATAGCTTTCAGACTTATACTTTTTACGAATATTGAATACAGGAATATGTTTAGGAACTTGTAAAGTTTGAGCTTTTGTAACAAATCGTTTAGTACCATCTATGTCAGTATAATACCTATCTTTATGAATCATAGGAATACTAACAAATTGTTTAACAGATTGACCTAATGTAGCTTGAGGAATAAAAGGCATTACCTCATCCCATCTACCATAATAGTTAATCCAGTTACCGTCATATTCACGAATAGTTCGTTGAATAAGATTACGAATAGTATTGAGTAACTTTTGTTCTTTATCACTTAAAGCTGCATATTCATCTGATACTGGAGTATTACCAAAATCAAGTTTATAAAGAACGTTTTCACGTTTACCACTAATATCAGTGATAAGACTAAGTTCAATAAGGTCATGAGTTTGTAAATAAACAAGTTTCTCACGATTACTTAATTCAGTAAGTTCAGCAAGATGTTTAGCTGCTTCACTATCACTTAATGGAACAATGTTCCAAGTATGATTTTCATTATATTTCTTTATAATATCATCAATGATTTCAAGAGTTTTTTCAGCAGTAGCTCTTGTAACAAATCCACTGTCAGTATAAAGATTCTTATAAATAGCATCACGAATATCTTTTCGTAAAGTACCAGTCGAATCTCCAAGACCTTCAGTTTTATAACTACCGATTAAATCTCCATATTCATTAATGAATTTGTGCATTAACTTTTCACGAGCACGAGCATTTTTAGAAAGTCCCGGTTGAAACTCTTCAAGTACACTTTCAAGTTCATCATTAATGCGTTGAGCTGCTTTCTTAGCTTTATAATTAGCTTCATCCCATGCTTTACCAGTAATATCAATTAAAGTAATACCAGTTGTAAAAGCAGAATCAAGCCAAAGTTGTGTCTTATTAATATCTTTATTAAGTTCAAATAACAAATGTTGAATTTCTAACCACTCATCTTCTGTTATTTCAACACTATTAACATCAAATCCTTCAAGACTACCATTGTGTGAAGCAAGATATTCTTTAATCTTACTAAATGCAGTAGTGTATTTAGGATTACGACTTTTATCAATTACAGCCCAAGTTACCACATCTTTAACAGATTGAATGACATTAGACCGTATTCCAGCAACTTTTGTTGCAAGAGATTTAAGTCGAGCTATATTATTATTTAATTCACCAAATTCCTTAGTAAATAATTCTTTACCTTCTTCACTTTCAGCATCATAAACTGTATCTTGAATTTTGATTTCTTCAAGTGTAAGATATGGACTAAAATGAGAAGCAAGTTTTAATATCATTACAAGTCTATCTTTGTAATCAAGAGCTGCACCATAATTTGAACGAATTTCTTCGTAATTCAAATCTTTAGTAATAGCCCATAATTGCTTGATAGCATCATAAACAGAACTACTTAAATTAGCCAAACGACTATAAGTAGCTTTCATTGCAGCAATATCTCGTTCTTCAAGAGCACTTTGAATACCACCTTCAAAACTTTCATCATCAAAAGATTTTAAGATATTCATAAATTCCTCACGATTTCCAACATTGTTATTATTCAAAAATTTCTGGATTCTATCCATAATTTTCAAAGTTTCAATAGCAATATTAGAATCGACAACAAGAGAATTTCGTAAACCATCTCTTGTAGGAACATCAGCATGAATAACACGAGAATATAATTTTTCATTATCACCATAAATATTAATATTCCTACGAGGAACATCGATATATGTTTCTGCAACTATTCGACCAACACCATCATTTAAGACAGTACTAATCGAAGTCATAATAGGATTAATTCTGTAAAGATTACTAATAAAAGTTTTTGTCCAATCATCCAAATAATTGAAATCTCTATTAGCATCAATCAGAACGTCACCGTTAATATAAAGATTACCATTCTTTAACATAGGAGCTACACGAAGAGCTTCTTCATAAGCAGACTTGTTATAATCTACTTGAATTGCAGATTTATGATAACCCTTATAAAAAGAATGAGTTGCTTGTGTAGTAATAAAAATAGATGAAACAGAAGATTCTAATTCATTATAAATAACATCACTTGCAGAAGAATGTGTATGTTCAACATTGATGAATGTAGGAGTAGTAACTTCAATTGAATTTAATACTTCAAAATCTGTATCAGATACAGAAGCAACATCAGTATCAATTACATCTTCAGTTTCAACATCAATAGTGCTATTAACAGCATCTTCTGTTTCAATCATATTAGCATCATTGAAATCTGAATTTTCATCTATTTGGACTGATTCATTATCATCAATAGCTAACATGAATTTATGAATAGCATCAGAATCTATAATAACCGATAACCTATCAGTTATAATAGTTTCACCATCTTTTTGAACTTGTGCCATCATACCTTCTTGATAAGTAGGTATAATACTAATATCACCAGTCATTAAAGATGCCTCATTGCGAAGTAAAGGATTAACAGGTAAGAATACATAAATCTGCTTTAACGGACTATTTGTATTCGTAGGAATTGCATATCGTTTATACACACGATTCTTACTACGAGTAATCCTTTCAGTTACATATTCTGCATTAGCATATTCAGAATTAATTAATCGAGCTTCAGTTTCAATATAGAAATTCTGAGTATTACCATTTTCATCAATATAAGAACCAGTACCAACATTTTCGCCGTTAGCATTTTGAACATAACCAATAGTAGCTTTATTCTTATTTGCTTCCCAACGATAACGTTTTTGTATATCACTTAATAATACTGGATTCATATCTGATTTCATACGAGATATTAAACTCATAACAGGTGTAATATCTACGTTTCCATCAAATACAGCTTTTTCAGCATTTCTTAAATTCTCTGCATAATTACCAAGATTAACAGAAGGGTCTGGATAATGAACTTCACGACATAAAGCATCATATTCTGCATTAGGTCGATTAGTACTTATAAGTTCAATCGGAATATATTTTGAAACATTATAAGCATAATTAAAACCTTCTGTAACATAAGTATAAACTAATAACTGACGTATCGTATGAGCAATATAAGGAATCTTACTATCCCACATACGAAGAATACTATCAGTCATATTAGACCAAGAATTGACATCATTATCATCACGTTGGATTCTAATAACATCATAAGGTACAGAACGATTATTCTTACGAACTGTTAAATACTTAAATATGTTATCACCTCTAAATTCAGGTGATTTCTCAATATAATCTCTTAATGTACTATCTTTTTGAATAAATTGAATCTGTTGAGCAAGTGAAAGTTTAGTATATTGAGTAAAACTTTCAGGTGTATAACCGTTTTTAACAGTATTCAAAAGAGTCTTAAAGATAAGTTTTTGTTCTTTAAGTTGTTCTTCTGTATGAATACCTAATGTAGTAAGAACTTCAGGAGTATTATCAGGTGTTAAAATAGGAAGAACTTTAATAAGTCCATTATCTAATCTACCATTAATACTTACGAGATAGTTCATAATACTATCAGTAACATATTTATAAGTAGATTCATCAATCGAATTTTTACGTTGAAGTATTTGACCTAAAATCGTATTAGCAATGTGATGATTTCGAGTAATGAAAACATCACCGAAACCATTAGCCATTAACCAATGTGCATACTGATAACGAGCTTGAATTACTCCGTAAGCACTTTGATTTTCAGTATCATTAAATTTGTTGCCATCAAGATAACCTTCAAATGAACCAACAAATATACTTTCAATAATGTCTTTACCATTATCAAGAATCACCTTATTAGGAGTTTCATATCCAACAGCTAAATCCTCAATAAGTTCACGACGTGTCATAATATCATTTCGTTTCGGAAGTTCCGAACGAAATAGTTTCATATCAGAATAAGTAATCGCAGCAAGAGGATTACCTTTAACATCTTTTGGTTTATAATGTCGTCTAAAAGCATCAGAACTTTCACGAGTAAAAGCAGTTTTAATCGCATCTATTGCTTTAGGATTACCAGCATTTTCTTCGATATATTCATCAATAAATCGAAGTGTTTGATTATATTTATCATTTACAAGTTCTTTTAAGGCTTTTACTGGATAATAATATTCAGCAAGTTTACGTTCTTTTTGGTCAGCCTTAAAAAAACTATCAACCCTACTTTCACTTTTAAGCATAAAGTTAAGGTCAATCAAATTAGTAGCAATTTCATTGTATTCAACAAAATTACCAAGAACGCTAATCTGACGTAATAACCAATCTGCTGTACGATTATTACGATTTTTGATATTATCTAATAATTCTTCAGTAGTTTGATAACCATATTTACCACTGATTTCATTAATACTTATATTCGGTAATTTATCTTTTAATTCATTAAGCTGTCCGACAGTAAGAGTTTTAGTTTTACTTTTACCGCTTGCGACAGTCATTATTACATCATGAGATTCAACCGGAGTAATTTCTTTCTTAACAATTAAATCAGCATAAATCTTAGCAAGTTCTACACTATAATCAGAACGAATTGCTTCGACAGCATCAAGAATTGTAAAATTACCACGACTTAATGATTGAACTTCCATTCGATTAACTGCTTCAACAATAGCAGGTTGATGAATAAAAGCATCCTCATTAGTAAACCTATTAGCTTTACCATTATAAAGTTCAATAGTAACACCAGACGATATAGCACGAGCTACACTTAAAGTATGAACATTAAGATTAAATCCAAGTCCAGCTTTAAGAACATCAAGAATACCAGAAGTAAACTGATTCATTTGAAGTTCAACTCGTTCACCACTAATATCTAAATGTTCATTAAGTGTATCATTATTAATCCAAACATCATTAACCCAAAGAGCATTTTCTTTTGGCAATAATTGGATATTTTCAGCACCATATCGTTTAGCTAAAAATTCTTTATATTTACTTGTTAATCGAGGTACAGCTTTATCACTTACAGTGTACATTTCACTTCTATCAGCAAAACCTTTAGGTATCGGTAAAGAATTAAGACTAATCTTACGACGAATACCTTTAAGCAATCTACCATGTAAAGTAGAAATTGTTGCGATTAAAGTATCGAAATTAACAGAATGACCTTTAAGAACTGTTGAACCCATACTCATGTTATTAAGAGTAATCTTATCCATGAGATTATTAGGATTCAAAGTTTTAAGAGTATAATTCCAAAAAGCATTATCACGGTCAGATACAGCTTGAATTTCAGCCATACCATTGGGTTTATTTACTTCTTCAGCATGATTTGAATTAGAGAGAACAGCTGTAATAATATCAATTAAATGATTATCACGAGCTTCTCTACTATTCAATTCATAAATACTCTCGTTTTGAACAAAGTCTTTTGTAAAAGCATTAAATGCCTTATCAATATTACTTTGAATAGCACTTAAATAAGGAACAATAGTTTTATCAGTATCCTCAACAATATATTGGAATTTTGATTTGATAGTATCAAAATTACTAATTGTATCAGGAGAAATATTAATAGTAGCTAACTGACTATTAATATTCTTAACAAACTTAATTAAATCATTAATTGCTTTATGAGCACGAATTAATAAATCCGAAGTATAAGCGCGTTGAGTTTGAGTGTAATTACCAAAATCTTCAGTAACACCATCTCGCTTATTAGCAAGATATTCTCGAACTAAACTATTCACATCACCGTAATTCTTTGCAAATCCATACTGTAAATTATGCAGAATAGATTTAAGAATCTTAGTATATTCCGGATTACTTTTAACATCTTGCAAATCCTCTTTAATTAATTCAATTATATTATTGAGAGGAGATTGATTTGCATTAGTAGGTACTAAATTAGGATTATAATACCGGCTAATCCACTTAACAATAGTATTAAAATTATGACTTGTTAAATTAGTAAATTCTTGTGGAGTAGTAGCTAATTCGATGTACTTTTGCTTAAATACCGATCGTGTAAATTTACCTCCTATTTGGGCCTGCGAGGCATCAAATTTCGACTTAAATTCGACAGGTATATATTTGTCTTGCTCAAAAATTACATTGCGATAGTAGGCGTAAATCGAGTCAATATCAAAGTCCCAGCCAGTACGAGTAATAAGACTTTGTGGAAATATAGCTTGTGTAGCATTATTATTAAGAAAACCAACAACTTCAAATACAACCATTGATTGTTTACCCTCGGTAGGAATACGAATGCCTATCATCCGACGAGCTTCAACATCAAGTTTGTCAATATCAACAGTTATAATATCCTTAGTTGTACCATCTTCATTAGTAATAGTTTTAACAGTACCAATATTTTTATAGAAATCCATTTTCCACGGATTAACTATAACTTCTGCATAATGGTAATTTCCATCCTCACGATATTCAGCTTGTAATTCAAGACTTCTACCAGTTCGTTTACATTCTTCAATAAAACTTGAAGCATATGTGATAGAACCATTAGCAACAAGTTCATCAATAGTTTTATTATAAAGTTCCTTATCAGAATAGAACTCATTATGTTTGATTAACTCATTACTTGCAGTAAATATATCTGCTCGAATAGGAGCATGAAATCCGGGAAGATATTTATTAATAACTTGTTTACTTAACATAGAAGCCAGTATCTTCTCTAACTTACCTTTAATAACAGGATAAGATAAAGGCATAGTCGGAAGACCATCTTCTTTAATTTCAAGAGCTTTTCGAATAGTTATAGCATCAACATCATCCGATATAATTTCTTGAAAACAATTAACAAGTTTATTTATATCAATTTGAATAGCACCACGAGCATCAGTTCGAATTTCACCATTCTCATTGATACCACCAATATCGTAAAGTAATTGCATAGCATCTTCACGAATATTAGTAGCTAATGTCTTTTGAAATTCATCAAACAGTTCTTTACCAGTAACATTTTTGCCATTTAATTCATAAATAGCATTATTCCAATCAAGACCTTCCATAATCTGCTTAACTAACTGACCACCTAAAATAGTAGTTTCATCAAGCAAATCAGCTTTAATATCTTGTTGAATAACAAAATCACTATCTCGCATATAAAGAATAGACTTATCATCTACTCGATTTAGTGCTTCAATATCAAGACCACCTTGGTCATTATGAATTTTAACTGGTGTAATACCAGATACTTTAACAGCAGAAATAGGACTAACTTGGTCAATATTATTTTGAATCATCCAATCATATAATTGACCCATAGCACTACCTCGTGTCATACTTTCAAAAAGAACAACAGTCGAGTCTTTAATTTGAACACTATCTATTTCATCAGCAAATATATCAACTTCATTACCAGTTACAGCCGGAGCATGATAAAAATCACCACGGCGACGACGAGTTGTACCAAACAATTTAACTTGTTCTACAACCTTAGCGTAAGATGTAGGATTAAATGTTTTAGTCGGGTCTTGTAAATCAGTAATATATTGATACAAAGGTTCACTTGGATTCCAACGACCAGTGGCTTTCAAAAGTTTAATAAGACCTACATCAGTCATAATAGACTGAGAGTCATTAATTGTAGCAGTAGCACGATAAGCATCCAAAATAGCTTCATTTTGAATACCCATTTTATCAAGAATATTACTATTGAAATTCATATCTTCCATAACAACAACTTTACGAGGAGTATCGTTATGAATTGAATCAATAGAATTAAGACCATTCTTAATAACTTGTGCTACACGTTTATTGAGGTCTACTGTATCTTTATATTCTTCAATATCACCATTAAATATAGCGTTCATACTATGATTATAGATAGTATGATTAAGTAATACTTTAAGTAAACTTAATCGAACACCATCATTATCCATAATATCATAAGTAGCAAGAACATGCTGACGAGCGCTATTTAACAAACTTTCTTTCTTTAATGTAGGGATAGTATCAAGAGTATATTCTTTACCATCAGCTTTGCGACGTTTAATCCAATCATTAGCTTTCTGATTATATACTTCTTGAACTAAATCTGCTAAATAACTATCGAAAGTAGTAACGACACTTGTATCAGTTTTGATATTAGTATCGTAAATACTTTTAGCAATATTTTCAAAACTATCAACACCAGTTGTAGCATTCCAACGAATGTAAGCAGTTACGAAATCACGAATATTACCAGTATTAGCAACAAGATTTTCATCGTAAGGTTCATTGCGAACTTGTGCAATCATATTACGATAAACTTCTGCAACATCTACATTATTTATCTTTGCAATATGAGCAGGTAATGTGATATTCTTACCATTCTCAATATAAGTAATATTCAAGAACTGAAACGCCTTACCAGTCGGAATACCTTTTGCATCATAAATAGCTCTACCATTCCAATACTTTCGATTATGACGAGTTTTCATTTGAGCAAGATTCTCGTCGTTATTATCTCTTAATTGGAATATAATTTGTCCAAAAGTATTAAACTTAAAGACATCACTATTTACAATCTTTTCGATAGAATGAAAAACATTAGATTCTTCATTTATCGGATTATCTGTTATACGAACAAACTTATTTCGTGCAACAAGATTATCTAAATATTCAGTTACATAAGAATATATACGAGGAGCATGAGTAGCTAATCTACTACTAATACCATTCATCGGCAGATAAATATTTAATCCACGAGAAATAGCATCATTAATAAACGGGACTACTCGACTTTCAAAATCTTTTATATAAGCATCATAATCTGCATCAGTAAAATAATCTGTTGTCGTAGGTTTATTGGGAGTGATATTCTCACCCTTAAACGCATCAATTTCGATAGTATTTTTAAGGCCTCGAATAGATTCTTGTCCAGATGTTGCTGGAGCACCTATCGCACGACTTTTAGTATTACCTGAGAAAATAAATACCGATTTAGGATGTGCTGCAACAGCGGCAGGTGTATAATTAGAACCAAAAGTCTTAACGTGAATTGAAGTACGAGGTTTAGAAGAATCTTTAATAAATAAATCATCGACTTCAAGTCGTTTTGTAGTCATCATATAACTACGAGGACTATCAGATGTTAAAAATACATATTGACCAAGCATATTAAGAATAACTTCGGTATATGTATAAAGAGCACCTTGTACTTCACGATATTTCAGACCTTTATTTCCAATCTTAACACCATTAAATACAGATAATGCAAATTGATAACGACGTTCAACATCAGAAATAAATGCAGGATTTACTTCGTATTCACCAATACTATTTTTAGTAAATATTCCAAGACCAGTCTTTTCGTCATAAATAAGAATATTATCTTCTGCACCCGGAGCAGTTAAAGTCGGGTCATTAAGATAATCCTTAAATATATATTTAATATATTCAGTATTTACACCAGTACGAGTAACAAATCCACGAAGGAATTTTGTAAGCATACTATCATACTGAGGTGAATAATTAAGTTTACCTTGAACATCAAGATAACTCATATTCGTAAAACTGTTAAAATCATAAGTAGCAATTTGTGCTAATGAATATAAATATCCATTAATATTATGTGCAGGAATTTCTTTGCTACGATATGTATTAACACGATGTTTAGTATCGTTAACTACATTTTCAAGAAGAGAATTAACTCTTGAATATACTTCGTTAGCATTATCGTTTGCATTATAATATTGAGTAAGAGCATCACGAGTAATTGCTAATCCTAAATAATTAATTACAGACATCTGTTTATCTAACAGAGCTGCTTTATCAATCTTACTACGTCTTGAAATAGGTTCAAAAATACGTTTAGATTTAGAATTAGTATAAAGTACATCATTCAGATTATTATACAATCCAAATTCAATATTTGTACTTAAAACACTTTCAAATCTATCAATATATGTTTTAACACCAAATGATTCTCGGTTATTCTGATAAATAGTAGCATTATTACCACCTTCTAATGCCATAATATTTACAGGAATAACAGCGAGTTTAATTCCAGAAATATAAGCATTTACAAAAGAATTATCATAATCAGAAGCAGCAGAACCATCATCTTCAAATACTCGTTGGAATATTTCAAGAATAGGAGTAAACTCATCATTTATAGCTGCAAGTTGTTGCAATCTATTATATACATCTTGAGGTTGAATATCATAAAGATGTGCCTCAATAAGTTTATTCCATAAAACATTAATATCAATAGGAGCAGGAATGTATGCTTTATTAGCAGTTCTATTTTTGAAATTACTCGAACCTACAAGAAGAGCTATTTGAGCTTTAACATGAGATGCTAACGTATTCTTTCTATCAATACGTTCTTTTTGTAAATCATCCCACATTACTTCAATATCTTCAATAGCATCACGTTGTCCTTCTTCTGTACTTTCATCATCGACAATCCGATTATTTTGATAAGCACGCTTACGATTAATACCATAGTTCTTATCAATATAATCAAGAAAATAATTAAAGATTTGACTATTACCTTTATTCAAATCAGTAAGTACATTTGCTACAAAAATATCGTTGAATCTTGTAGGAATAAAATTAGGTCGAGCTTTATACTCTTCAAGTTCTTTATTAAACTCAGCAAGAATTAAAGCTTTAAATCCACTACGAGAAACATCTCGGTAATTAGCTTCAAAACGAGCTTGTCTTTGTTCCGCAGTAAGACCTTTTAACTTAAAATAAGCAGCAGTTAAAACACGAGCCATATAGGCATAATCCATCTCATCAAATGTAGCAGTATTTACAATAGACGGATTAAAAGCGTGTTTAATATCAAGACCTAATGCGTTACCAAGAGATTCAAAATCTTTACGAATATCTTCACTATAAGTTTCATCTGTCGAAAGAGCAGCTAATACAGATTCTAATTTAAGTTCTCCACTTGTATAAACGGGATAACCCGTAGCTCCATAAGGAGTACGGGCATCCGCTTCTGCATATAAAAACGCTGTAAGAATACGACGCTTAAAAGCATTCTCTAATGATACATCAGCATTATCTTCAGCATAACCTCGAATATTATTATAATCTTTAATAGTAGGTAAAACACCTTTTTCCATTAAAGATGTAATAATATCTTCAATAGGTTTAGTCTTAAAAGACTTCATTTGATGATAAAGACCAGATTTCTCAAGTCTTCCATCAACAGTTAAACGATAAGGTTCAGGACTACATTGTGCATTCATAAACTAACAAATTTTGTTATTATTGTCATCAATATATTTATCAATAAATTCGATTATATATTTACCGTTTAAAGATACAACATTTTTCTGATTATTCAAAACATTTTCAGAACTATTTGAAAAAACCTGACCAGTGGGCGTCAAACCCACTCCCCCACCGGGTATCACAATATTCGGGCCAATATCAGAAACATCAATACTATTAAATGTTTCAGAATTATTGTCATCAAACGTAATTTCACTGTCATCATCAAGAAAATCTAATTCAGCTTGAGCTGCTCTTTGATTTTCTGTTAGAGGTACATCAGGCGTTTTAATAGGTTCTGTAACTGATAAATTATCATGTGTTGCATCGTTTGTAACATTAGTTTGATTAGTTGTAACTGAAGTCGGCTCCGCTGCTGGGCTTCGCCCAGCGCTCCGCTCCCCGGTGGGAGAGGAGGTTGCACGCCCACTGGTCGGACTTTTTGCGCGTCGGCTATTCACACTATCCAAACTATTAACTACTATATTTCGTACATTACTAAGTAAACTATTATCAGTAACTGTATCTATACCAATAACAGAAAGAATTGCATCAATAATTTTATCCCAAAGACTTTTACGTTTCTTAATCTTCGGAGCTTCTTCTATAATAATTCTATTTGCTAAATTAGCAAACTGTTTATTTGTAAAAGCATAAGTAACTCTTTCAGCAGGAGTTTCACTTAATATTTTAAGATATGTACGAAGATAACCAAGTTCAAGTTCAGTTAAATCGCTCTTATATTTAGCATTAAATTCTTTAGAATCAACTTTAAATGCAGTGTCATTAATATCACTAATTAAGGTAGCTAGTTTATCGTATAATTCTTTAGAATTAGCTTGTTGTTCAAAATACTTATGAAGAGATTCATGAGTAATATTAACACCTAAATCAGTAGCAGTAAAATCACGTTTAGTAAGTTTATTACTATTGATAACGATAGTTTCAGTACCTTTATCATATTGAGCAATTATGAAATCTTGTTTACTCGATAGTTTCTTAATACTGAAATTAGTTTTACCATCAGTATAAATTATATCATATAATTCAGCGATTCTGTTAGCAACATCTTCAGATACAAAATCAGGTATAACACCTAATACTCTAAGACCTGCTACTTTATCATCTGTAATATTAACAAGTTTTTGATACCAGTTTGTTTCAGTATCACTTGTCATTGAACTTAATGTTGTAATTGCTTTAACAGCAAATTCTTTCGTCATATCTTCTGATTCTCGAATAGGATTATCAGAACTTTCAGATTTAAGTTCAAAGAACATTGCAGGTTGAATAGAATCAATAGTATAATTGGTAACAACATTACCATTGGTATCTCTAATTCCAATAACACTTGTTGTTAAAGCGCCGGTGTCAAGAATAAAATCTTGCATCGAATCGAATGTTGAAGAAACAGATTTATCAACGATACCTTGTTGTTTAGCCCAATCAAGTATTTTAGATTTATATTGACTTTTAACTGCTGCGTAACCATCATCTGTTTTAACACCATAAGTATAATGGTCGCCTTGCAATGCAGTAGTAACACTACGTTGCATATTACCATACAGTTTACGGAATAGATTATGATTAAGTAAATCAGTTAAATCTTTACCAGTAATACCTCTTGCTTGCAAATCAATTACAGCGTAAGTTCCTTTGTTAGATTTACTCTTTTCAATAATACCATTTAATTGAGCAAGTTCTCGTGCTGTAAAAGGACTCTTAGCAATACGAACTTTTGAAGTAGTTCTATTAACTGGAATTACTCTACGACTTAATCGAAGCTTAACAGGAGTAAATTTATCACCAGATTTAGTATATTCAATACTAATTCTATTGATATAACTTATTCCATTTCCAAGTATATTCTTTTTACGAACAACTGTTTGGAAATCTAAATGTTTAATATAACGAGTTTTTCCAGTAGCAGGGTCTGTATTTTCATAAAGAGAACTAATGTTAAACCATTCAGCTCCCGGAACTCCACGATTATAACTTGTAATGATAGCTTCTGATAAAGGAGCTAATCGACTACGAATATTAGCATTATGAGCTTTAGTTCGAGTCTTATTAGTATCATCTACAAGAGTATACAGACCAGATTTAGCATCAGTCGGAAGAGATGTAAACGTAGCATCTGAAATAATATCACTCATAATTTGAGTAACAAATTCCATAGCAGCTACATTAAATGGTGTATCTGCAACATCACTTGCTAAATTACCACGATGCAATGGAACATAACTTTTTCCATTTTCACCAGCATTAGCTTGAATTTCAGCATACATTTGGAAATGCCTATCTGATGAAGTAATTTTATCTTCAATAATAGGATTATTAAATGCAGTATCAGTAGTAAGTGATGAAACTAACATTAAACCATCAGCATCAGGCTGACGTTGAATAATATTAACAGCAGGTTTACCATTAACTGTAACAGTACGTTGCATCTCTTCATTTACATTAGCTCGATAACCACTTGAATCGGCAAATGTAATAGGAGATTTATTAATACCTTTTAATACTAAAATTGCAGAACCTTTTTCTTTAATTTCAGTAATAAGTTTTTGACTTTGAATGAAGTCATTTCCAAGTTTAGTATTTAGATTCTGATAAGCGTTCTTGATTCTAAGTCCATAACGAACATAATCATTAAGATTTTTAAGTCTTACGTTATAGAACATAGGACTAATAAGATAATAAACCTTATTTAAATCAAGAGCTTCAATATCAAATGCTTCCGGACTAACACCTTCGACTTCAGTATTATATTGGATAGCTCCAATGAAAGCATTGATTATTTCAGAATGTTCAGTTTTTGATGTATTACCATATTTATCTAATTCTTTAATAATTGATTTTAGTTTTGAAACAACTGAATCAGATGTTTGTTGTTCACGAGTTAAGGCTTCAGTATATACTTTATAAAACTCTTTTGTTAAGTTAAATATTGTATCACTTCCACCAGCTTTTCTGATAATAGTATCTACAAATTTAGATGTTCCATAAGAATTACCAAAAACAGAATCATATTGATTAACTCCACTTTCATCAATTCTACCTAATTGGATTCCATGATAAGTTTCACTATCACCTAAACCAATTCGTTCAATTAATAGTTTTTTACCATTTACATCTAAATTAACATCAACATTACCATCTTTATAAGTAACTTCAAATTCTTGACCTTCGTGTAAAGTTCTTAAAGCATCAAATAATTCAGTAGCCTTGAATTTAACACCATTAACTGTAATGTTGTTTTTAATAACACGAGTTTTAGGATTATAATATTCAGGACTTGTGATAATCTTATAAACTTCAGGTGTAAGACGACGTAAACCTTTGAAACCATTAGTTTCAAATTCACGTTGAATATGAGTTTTGAAGAAATCACTTAAAAACTTACCACGAAGATTTAAGTTACTATCAAGATAAGCACCGTCTGTTGTTTGAATAGGATTAGCAATGCGTTTATTAATAATATCAAACAAACGTTTAAGAGCATCAAGTTGTTCTTGTGGAACACCATTCTTACTCATTTGTTGATATATTGTATTAACATTTACATCATTTTTGAAATATTTAAGTGCATACCAAATAGGTTCATAATATTTAATAACATCATTACGACCATCTGTTTGCTGATATATAGAATCAAGAATATCTTCGTAAGTATAAACGTGATTATCAGTAAATATCTGACGACCATCGAGTTTTACAATAGTATTTTCAATAGCATCAAGAGCATTACGCATTGAATCACTAATATAATAACGATAGTCATTAGTATTAAACTCATCTCTTGATTCAGTATCATCTATAAAGTCAGAAACACTGTTAGCAAGTACATCAAGACTATTAAGAATAGATACATCATCGTTTAATTCAGTACCACTTTCAAAATTATAATATCTCGAAAGAATAGAATAAGCCATTCGAGCATTTCTTAATAAATCAAGAACATTACTTTGACGAACAGCTGTAATAACATCTACTCCAGTAAGATTCAAAGCATCAACATCAGATACCAGATAAGGTTGAATTGATTGAGCTAATGTATGAAGTCTTGTACGAGTAGGAAGATTAGGGATAGCACCATAATCTAAAAACTCTTTTGCTAAATTATTTACGGCAGTAGCAAATTCCATAATTTTAGAAGTTTGACTACCAAAGCCATCATCATTTACAAGAGCATCATGTAACGGACTATCTTCATCTTGTCTAATAGCACGAATTTTACTAATAAACCTATTCATCACACTGTTGATATATGCGATATTAGTTTTGTAAAATTCAGTTGTACTTTTAGCTACTTCATTAATAATACTATTTTTGAATAGTGTTATCTTATGATAGAAATCTGAATATCTAACAGTATCAAAATTACTATTAAGATTTTCAAATTTAATTTGAGTAAGACCTTCGATTTGTGCTCGAATTACATTATGGTCTACATTAATATTCTTAAGAGTTAATTTACCATCCGTGATAGTATAATTATTATTAAGAACATTAGCAACGTTAGCAATATAATCAGCAATAGCTTCACGCATCTTAGCGTTTTCTTCTTCACGATAACCAACTATATCACCACCATAAAGATTCCAAATCCAATCTTTGAAAAGATTAGATTTAAGATTGTTTGCAATACGAATATTACTATCTGATAATAACTGTTTTACACGATTAGCTTTTTCTAAATTCTCATTACTAATTTCAGTAGGTTGATATTCATTTATCCAACCAATAAAATTACCAATAATAGTAGTTCGTAACGTATTAAGTTCAGTATTATCAATAGGAGATAATAATGCTTTATAAGTATCACTATTAGAATCAGATAATTCTTTATACAGATTTATAATAGTATCTAAATAATGATTCTTAAATTCATCTGCTGAAAGTTTATCTTGAATACTATAAAGTGTTTTATAAATAGCATCAAATTTAGTTTGAACTTCACTTCGAATTTCAGTAATATCCATACCTGCAAGTTCTTTTGCAGAATATGTATCTTCTTTACCAGTCGCATCATCTTTTATAGTAACCATTACAGCACTAAAATCGGTTTCGTCGTCGGTTACGACCTCGATTCTTTGCACGGTTTTGGGCGATTCTGCGACATTAAATTTTGAGCCTACCGAATATACCTTATTTTTAATATCGACGGTATTTGGGGCCTCGCTGTCATCGAGAGAGTACGAAATCCCGTTACTGTCTGTCAGCACCTCGGTAGTAACATTTTCGGGTTCTTGACTTGCTTCTTGATTAGTAGTTTCAACAGTTTCTTCTACTTTATCTTGAGCTTTTTCAATCTCTTCTTGTTTATCATAAACCTCTTTAAGTAACTTACTTCGTTCAGCCATAATCTCATCTCGATTATTAACATTTTCTTCGAGAGTCATTACAGCCATACTCAGTTGAGTTCGAGCCTCTTCAAGAGATTTATATGTTTGATTATTGTTATTACGAGTTTCACGCAAACGTTTTGCAGCTTCATTATATTCAGCTACATTGTTATTTTCACGTTCACTCTGTTCTACAATATCACTATTAATTCTATTAAGTCTTGCATCGTAATCAGCTAAATCATTTTCAAATAATTCAATCTTTCTACGAGTATCAGCAATCTCTCCATTATGAATAGCAAGTTCTTGTTCATATTGGAGTTTACCAACTTCTAATTCTGCAATAGCCTGACGAGCATTTGCAATTTGTTGTTGTAGACTTAAAATAGATTTCTTACTATTTTTAATTTCAAGAAGATAAGGTTTACGAGCTTTACGATTAGGTTGTTTTGTACTAATAGCACCTTGATTAGCAATATAAGTATTTAACTCATCAATTTGAGATTGTAAACCATTAATTGTATCTTCAATAGTTTTAATCTTATTTACTAATCGAGTACGTTTACCTTTAAGTGTACTAATCGCTTTATTACGAGTTTTATCTTCAAGCTGAGTTTTATAATCTTCAATGACTTTTTGCAGTTCTTCACGTTCTTGTTCAAGAACAGTTTTTTCTACATTTAAGCTATGAAGTTTACTATCAATAGCTTTAAGAGCTTCATCTCGTTGCTTACGAAGATTAGACGCTTCAATATCGAAAGTTTGAATATCAGTATCAACAATAGCTAATTGACGACGATAATAGTCAAGTAAATAATCATCAGTTGATGCCTGAACTTTAAGAACATTGTCGAAAGGATTACCCCAACTTAAACCCATATTACGAGCATGAATATCTCGCATAATAGTAAATTCTCTACGAAGAGCATCTACAACAGGTCGTTTGTTAGCACCATAAACTTCTTCAAGTTGAGCATCTGATAATTTACTTAATTCATCAAAATATTCAACAGCATAATTGAATCCATTAGCAGAACCAATTCTACCCATAATACCAACAAGTAAACTTGAAGCAGGGTCAGTAATAGTTCTATTAACTTTCGGAGTACCATCATTATTCATAACTTGATTACCAGTTTCATCTAAAACTGGTGTTTCAGTTACTTTAATATTCATATTACCGTCAAAATCAGCAATAGCTGCGGCAGTATCTTGAATACCATTTATAATGTTAGTAGCTCGTTTATTCTCAGCTTCTTGTTGAGCTTTACCATTAAGTATTCGTGTAACACCGCTACGTCCAGCAGACATTACACCGCCACCGATAGCACCCCAAATAAAACTATCCCATGAAGAAGCTTGTTCAACAAGTCTTCCCATACGAGCTAACGGAGTTAAAGCAGCAGTTTCATCTTCAATTCCAAGTTCTTTTTTTGCAGCAATGACACCTTCATTAAGTGCCATATCAACTCGCATCTCTTCAAGACCTTCAGATAAAGCAACAGAAAAGAAATCTTTTGTTTTATGAAGTCCAATACTCGGAATAAGTTTGCGATTAAGTTTAGATGTTTCACTATCTAAAACAAAAGTCTTACCTTTTTGTGCAAGACCTTTTATATTACTTTTTAAACCTTTTTCAATAGAAATACTATTAACTGGAGCTTCTTTAATACCACGAAGCATACTATTAAGTTCAATAGCATTAAATAATACTCCATAAGCCCAAGCATCATTGTAACTTTCAGAAGCATAAACAGATGCAAACTTACGAGCATCATCTTCACTGAAACCTAAATCGAGAGCATATTGATATTGTTCATCATAACCACGAACAATTTCTTCCATACTATCAAGATGTGCTCCATATAAAGTACCAATTATCTGTTGAGTATAAGGATTTTGTAATGCACGACCAGCTTTATTCAATGTAGAACCTAAACGGCCAACACCATTAATCATTGTTCCTAATTTACCAACAGCTTGTAAAGCTCGCATTTGTCCAATAACAGGAAGCATAGATGCGGCCGCAGAACCTACGGTAGGAAACATACTTGCCCACCAAGTAGCATCACCCATACCACCAGCAAAACCACCTTTTTGAGCTTGTTCCGTTTGATAAATAGGCATTGCTTTACGACCCCAATTCTCAATATCTTTACCTACTCTCTGCCATTCAGAACCAAGACCTTCGTTGATAGCTTTGTCCCATTTATATTTGGCATTATCATCCCATATTTGACTAATAGCACGATATGTAGTAGGAAAGAAATTAAGAATACTACCGATACCAGTAATAGTACCACCAAGAATAGTAGTTCCTAATTGACCAATAGCATTTTTAGTTAAATACCAACCGCTTTGATTTTGTGCTCTATTTTCATTAAGAACACTTAAATCAAGATTAGGATTAACTTGACCTCGACCTAATATGTTTTCGTATTCAGAAATATTGAATTTTCTAATAGCTGATAATTTTGCACCACGAGCATGTTCAGGCTCCGGCATACTATACGGTAAAACAGGAGTAGCTCCTACTCCTTGAATTTGTGTTTCAGAAGGAGTAAGAGCTTTCGAACCTGTAATAGGAATCTTAATATCTGTTAAATTTGGCATAGTTTAATATCCTATATTAGCATTATTTATTTTATTCATTTGAATAGCCTCAGCCGCTTCTTGCATATCAAGAATAATTCCATATTGAGTTAAAATATATTCTGTGATAGGCTTTAATGCTTCATTTATGTTCTCATAATATTGAATGTTGTTAGGGGTCATACCTTTAATTGTATAAAGACTATTAGGAATTGTGTTATATCCAAATTCTCCATAATGAACAGAACCATCAGGATATTTCAATCCACTAATATCTTTTATATAATAACCTTGTGTTGTTCTACCAATCTCAACTTTACGACTATTACCATCAATACTATTGTAGAAAGGTTCATGAATATTCAAATCATATTCAACTTTACCTAAATCATCAACAGTTCTTTGCAGGTCTGCGATATTTGCAACAGCAGGACTATTGTTAGCACCAGTAGTATCGAAATCAATAAATCCCGAAACATATTGAGATTCAATCATTCCAGCACTACGTTGTAAACCTTCACCACCAATTTTAGCATAAGGTTTAATATTACGGTAATTATCAAGAATTTGACGAGCAATAGTAGATGGGTCTACTTGTTCAGAGAAAATAATATTACCACGAGCAGCACCAGTTTCATCGAAAAGAGTAATTGCATATTCGTTACGGCCTTCACGAGCTGCAATTCCATTAGCAATCGGACTAACTTCAGTTTTATAAATATCATAATCAAGACCAAGTTCTTTACCAGAAAGAGGCTTAGAATTTTTAGTAGCATTACTCTGACGAGTTACACTTGTACCTTTTGAATTAACAGTTGTCGAAGTAGGGAACGCATCAAAGTTCATGTACTTAGCTAATTGCATTCCAGTAAGACCAATACCTTCTCCAGATGGAGTTTGAACAATACTAATATTACCAGCACCTTTTTTCCAATTTACCATAGCAGCTGCCATGTAATTTTGTTGGAATCTTGAAGGATTAGCAATAATCTCACGAGTTGCTGTAAATTCAAGAGGTGCATCAGCAATAGCTTTACGATAACGATTTGAAACATTATCTGCTGCATTAGACAGAGTAGATTCAAACTCTTCTTTTGTCATAATATTATCTCGGCTTATAGCAATATCGCCATCAGCAGTTTTATAATAAAAACCACCATCTGGTGTTACAGGAATACTACCTGTTTTTTCATTTCTATTATAATTATTATTTATAAAATCAAGATATGCTTCATAACTTGAAATACGATTATCAAGAATTAATTTAGCTTGAGGGTCAGCTACTTTGTACCAACCTAATAAACCTGATAATTTATCTCGATGTTCTTTCCAAGTATCAAATACAGAATTAAGCTGAATTTCGTCAGAACGAAGTTTAGCTTGAAGATTATTATAATTACGTTGAGCAGTCTGAATTTGTAAAAGCTTACCTTTAAGATTAACTGCTGTTTCTTCGTCAAGACCTGCTGAATCAACTAATCTTTCAGCAGTAGAAATATTAAGTGTTTTAACAATATTACCATCTCCCGGATTAAGACCTAAAATTCTAAGTTCATCAGATGTAAATATCTGATTCATAGAATTTGAAAGTTTAGTCATTTGGTCAGTAATTTCATTACGACGATTAATGTTTTCTGCAACACTATCACCAGTAACTTCAAAACCACCTAATGTATCAAGATATGGAGCATATTGTTGAAGAGTTTCAAGTTCTTGCTGTTTACCTTTTGCACGAGCTTTAATATAAGCTGCATAACCGGGATTAGCAATTAAATCAACCGTAGTTTTAATATCTTGATAAGAATATAAACCTGCGGCAGCACCAGCTAAACTTTGAATGTTATTATTAATAAATTGACCAGATAAAACACTTTGTGTAAAAGCAGTTCTATCAAGATTCTCAATATCATCAGTAGCTCCAAGTACACCCTTAGCGTAACTTTCAAACATTTTATCTACATAATTCTGTAAACCAGCTTGAATAAGTTCAGGTGGAACTTGAGCTTTGTTCTGTAATATATCAAGAACATTAACTCCATATTCCTTATTAACAGTATCTAACAAAGTTTTAACTTCAGCAGGTAATTTAGAATTAACAGTAAACTTACCGTCTTTTGTAGGAGCACCAAGTTCATTTATGTTAATACCTAATCCATTAAGAGCAAACATTGTAGGATTGCCAGCAAATAAAGGAGCATAATCTCCTAATTCGTAATCTCTTAAATGTCCACCAGCAGAACTATCATCTTTTACAAATCGAGTAAGAGCATCTTGATTCTGCCAAATAGTAGTAAGATAATTAGTATAATCAGGATTAGATTTGAGTAATGACATAGCATAACTCATAATCTCTTGTTCTGTAATACCTTCTCTTTCACTACCAGTTTTAACAAAGTGACTTGCTAACTTTTCACCATCAAAACCTGTTGCAACATCTAATCCATACTGACGTATCATATCAGGATTAGTAACAAGGTTTTCAAATGATACTTTATCAGCTTTAGCTTTTGAAAGAATATCAAATACGTCTTTTTGATATTTATTTACATCGAACTTTTTACCGATTTGAACTCCATTAAAACCACCGCTTACAACAGTATTAGTTTCTGCATCATAAATAATATCAGAAGATTGTAAACGACTACGAAGCAAGAAAGCATTTTGATTTTGAGTATCCCAATCACTCTTTTTCAAATCTTCCATATATTGCTGTTCCAAAGCATAATCAGCTTGAACAGCTTTAAGACCTTCGTTAGTTAGAATATTCTCAGTTTGCTTATAAATATAATCATCTGCTGCAAACCAATTATCTTGTTCCTTAAATTCATTAGCACCTTCAACAATCTTAGCTCTTTCAGAATCAAGAACTTTTTGTCCACGAGAAGTTGCTTTAATTTGACTTAAAGGATTAGCAATTCTATTAATATAAGCTTCACGATTTTGGTAATACTTTTGGTTCAAAGCATTTCCAACAGCAGCATATACACTTCCATAATCTTGTAATTGTGGAGTTTTTAATGTATTAGTATCGTATCGACCTATTGCAATTTCTGCCATAATTTTATAATGATTAGTTTGTAAATTAGTTGTAACTCGTATGGCTCCGCCTGCTGGGCTTCGCCCAGCGGCTCCGCTCCCCGGTGGGGCAGGAGGTTGCACGCCCACTTGTCGCGCGTATTTGTACCACTATTTGTATCATTACAAATATACAAAAAATCGTGAATATCGGACTATCCTATAAAAGAATAATCCGATATATCACGCATCATATTAAGCTCTTTTACGTCTTGCAAGACCACCGCAAGCAAAACCATTTCTCATGTGATTAGTTACTCCACGAGGCCATAACTTTTCATATAAGCGGGCACTTGCGTAATTATTAACTGCTCCGGCAAGACCTTCAACTCCTTGTAACATTCCTTGTAATCCTTGTGTTCTGACTGCCATTAACTGTTGATTCAAGCCGACAGCTTTGTTATATTCATTAATAGCATCCTGATACATAATTTGATTATTAGCATTTCGAGCATTAACTCGTTCTTGTCTATTCAAATCATATCTTTGACGTTGATAATCTTTCTTAGCTCCATACAGTTTATTTCGAGCAAGTTGAGCATTAATTGCAAGATTTGCTACACTATTTCGAGCAGTTTGAACATTACTTGTGTTATCAGTAATATATCGAGCAGCTCTACGTTCTTGTGTACCAAGTTCTTGTAATTCCTCACTTATATCATAATCTGTACTATATTGAACAACATCTACTTTATTACCTTTCGGAACATGAAGTGTAGATTCAAATTCAATAGCCTTTCGATTAGCACGAGTATTAAGAGCGTTACCTACAATTCCAAACAGTGAACTTGCAAGATTCATACCAAGTCCAAATTCATTAAATCCGAACTTAAATGCAGAACCACCGCCAGCACTTGCAGTAGTTTGAATCGGAGGTAAAGTAGTAAGTTTAGGAGCTGAAACTCCTGTAAGACTATAAGGTGAAGCATATCCACCAAAAGGTCTTTTCTTTCTTACCATTCCACCACAACGCATAACCGGAGCATCATTACGAAGTCCTAAAGCAGTAGCATAAAGTTCTTGAGCTTCAAATAAATCTTCTGTTTTAGCATCAATAGCTTCAGATTCACCACGAGCTTTATTCATTCTATAAACTAACTTTTCAATATTACGAACATTTGTTCCAGTTTGTAATTTGTTAGTTTTACTCTTATCCAATGCAGACAAAGATAATGTAACTCCATCAGCAAGTTGAATAACTTGAGCTTCTTTTTTACCTTTCATATCAGTAAGTTTCTTTGCGTAATCAGCGAAAGTACGATTTGTTCCGGGAACTTTAATCGTATCACTAAATACTTGACCACCTTCAGGAGTTTCACGAACAACTTCACCAGCATACATTCGACCATTTTTAGCGCCGCCGCCTTCAATTTCCGAATCTCCATATATGATTCCAGTTTCACCAGTAGCAGGATTATATTGTTCATGTGTTTGACCATAAGCAACAACACTATTAGATGAATTAGGAACTACTTGACCGCCGGTGTTTAATTTTCTACGACCAATCATTCCACCCAATTTAGCATAAAATCCTGTACCTTCAGAATAATTACCAAGATTACTTTGTCGAATAGTTGCAACATCATTTTCAACTTTATCTTGCATATTACCCAAAGTTTGCTGACGTTCCATTTCAGCTTGTTTAGCTAAAAGTTCTTGACGACGACGTTCTTCTTGACGCTTTTTCTTACGTCCAGTAAACAGACCAACGATGCCACCAATTAATGCACCGATACCAGCACCGATAGGGCCAAGCCAAGAACCAGCAGCTGCACCAGTGGCAAGCGCCGCAGTTCCACCAACAGCAGCTCCAATTCCCAATCCAGTCCCAGCTCCACTTAAAGCACTACCACCTACGATACCTTCGCCGTCTGCACTATATTTAGATTCATCAATATCACTGGCTTGAACTCGTGTACCCCATTGAACACTACCGGGGTCATTAATACTTGTTCCACCCCAATAGAATTTTCTACGAGGAATTCCAACAAGTCCACCGAATTTAGCAGTAATACCACGAGAAGTTAGAACTTCATTATTAATCTTATTTTGCATATTAGCATAAATTGCTGAATCACGAGCCATCAACTGATTTGCCTTTGCAATACCTTGTGCATTCAAATCAATATCACCTTCAGCATAAGCATTATCTAAATATTTAGTTTTTAGGCCAACACCTACTCCATCAAAATAATCTCGATTGTTTTTACCAGCGACAATACTTCGATAAACATTACCAGACATAACGCCACCGAAATCTTTTCGCTTACGTCTTACAAGACCACCACAACGAGCAACTCCACGAGCAGTAACAATTTCATTATTGATTTTGTTCTGCATATTTGCATAAATAAGTTTATCGTTAGTAATTAACTTATCTACATAATTCTTAACTGGGATTCCAGTATCATCATTCTTTCCGCTATGATAAAGTATATCAATCATAGCATTACCAAAAAATCTATTACCAGAATCACGAGCCATTCCTAAATAATCAGCAGTAGCATCATGCGTTGAACGAATACCACCGAAATTATATTTTTTACGATTAGTTTTACTCATATCTTCAACATAATTATCAGGATTATCATAAGTATTAAAATTAGAAAATAATTTATTTCTAATCATATCATAATCATTAGAACTATTAGTCTTAAATATTTCTAATTCAGATTTATCTCTTCTTTTATTACCAGTAGTATATTCTTTAATAATACTATCTGTATTACGTTCATTAGCACCTTTTAACAATTTCTTATATTGTCTAAAACCAGTTCGACCTACTCGATATGCAAGATTAGACATAAGATTAACAATAGGCTGAGGTAAAGTATTGAAATCATCAATACCATATTTCTCAGAATAAATATCACGAACATCATTGTAGGCTTTCGCCATACGACGATTCAATTCAGCATCAATTTGTTTTCTTGTTGCTTTACCTTTTGCTTTAACAGATTTAGTAAAATCAGAAGTATCATTTAACTTAAAACCGGGGCCAATAGTTTTAGCACCACCTTCATACGAAGCATAAGGATAATAATATTTACCATCTTTTGAACGTGAACGAACAGTTTTAAGTTTACCATTTTCTTTAACACGAACAAATTCTTTATCACCAGTCAATTCGTTATCCCAAATATGTTGAGAATACTCATTAATATAACGAGTAACTTGACGAAGACTATCAGGATTAACTTTACGATTAGACATACCATTAAAAGTTTGAGTAACGTGACAAGTGGGCGTGCAACCTCCTGCCCCACCGGGGAGCGAGGCCGAAGGCCGAGCCGCACAAGTTGTTACAAATTACCTTTGATTATTACGATTATCAAGAATCCATTCAGGATTAACATCAATAAGTTCCCAAAGTCTGTTATTATCACTATTATTAAACTTCATTATACAATAAACATATTGACAAATGAACTTATTAACATCATACCATTTAGCTTTACGTTTTAATGCAGATTCATCTACAACTAAATCAGTAACCATAAAAGGTATTTGTTTGTGTATATCATTAACATTATTAAATCTCCAAAGATTTACTTTATTAACACCAGTTGTACCATTATACCAAATATCATTAAATTTAACAAGTTTATAACCAGTACATTGGTCATCATTATGAACCAGTATCTCGTTAATAGTTTTATAAAATTCATTAACAGTAGGTAACAAATTATTAACAATATCAACTCTATCTTTCCAAGCAATATTATTTAATAACTTATTATAACTATTATTATCATTAAGAATAAATTTAATATATGATTCTTTAATAAGTTGATTACCAGTATCATCTTTTAAGAATCGACCATAATTATTTTTAGATATTGCATAAATACCATGTTTATCAAACCAAAATAATCCATTTCGATTGGTAATACCTACGATAGGATTATAGTCATGGAATGAAATCCAAGCATTAGCAATAGGACTAAAACTAATTGTGAATTGTTTGTTATTAACATTTTGGACTAAATATAAGATATTAGTATCTTCATTAAATGCCCAAATTCTACCATTATTCTTAAATGGATTAATTACATCTTTTACAAGATTACCGTCAAACCATTTAAGAGCATTAAGAGCAGTCATATTACTTACTTTATCTCCATTGATATTGAAGATACGTCTATGAACTGCATCAATAACAAAATAACCAATAACATTAACGTGAGTATCAAAATAACTTTGACAACCTATATAACCACTGGGACTATATGTAACCTCTTGAGGTTCCATATTAAATATATCAGCTGTACCTAAATACGAAGTACCTTCATCAGTATTAGAAAGTGTATCACGAAGTTGCAATAAATGTAAACCGTATGTTTGTTGAATATAAAGATTTTTATTGTCAGTTTTTAATGCAATAATTTCACCTCGATTAAAAGGCATATCTTTATAATCATCACTTCTAAATAATCGCCAATTAAGATTAGCATTTTCAGCACTCTGTAATTGACTACGAATTATACGATAAGGATGGTCTTGAGTTCCGGGAATTTCTTCAAAATAAGTAAATGTTTCAATACCATTCTCATTATAAACAGGAGAATAACCTTTACCAACACTACTATTTATGAAATTATCAACTTGATAACTTAATTGATAAAATTCACGTAATTTATTACCACGTTTATCGTGATATTTGAAAGATTTATCTACGTTATTAACACTGAATCGAGCAAGAATATTGAATTTACTTTCAAGAGGAACAGTAAATATCCAACGATAAACAGTAGCATTACTATCTAATTCTTTTGCTTGAGCATCACCATAACGATAATCAGATGATGGAGCAGTAGCTCGAAGTGTTATATATCCAATAAATGTATCACCAACTAAAGAAGTTATTACTTCAGAAGAACCTTTAATATTAATTATATTAGATGCAATTTGAAGTTTCTGATTATTAACATCAGAATAAAGTGTTTCAGAATTATTAATTAAATCGGCAATATATCCTCTCGCCCATTCCTCATTATTTGTACCTTTATTAAATCCATCAAAACCTTTTTCGATACGATAATAACTATCGCCAGCAATATTGTTTTGAGAACTAATACTAGCATTGATATATTCAAGTGAAACATCTTTGGTTGCACGAGAAGTATCAATAGTAAGACTATTAATGTCAGCATCTAAGAATCGAGTTCCAGATTCATTAGGATTTGTATCAAATCCATCAAAATCTTCACCTTTCCATTTAGCTGGAAATACTTTTATATCATCATCAAGTTCTTCATTTTTAACAAATTTAAGAACATCAGTTTCAAAGTATAGAGGTTTAAGTTTACCTCGAATACTATTTATTTTGTTATAGAGATATTCAAATGTGTAAAATCTCGCATTATCTCCACCAAAAGGATTTTTATAAGTTTGATTTTTACCAAAATTGTTAGTTTCAGTATCTCGCATTGCGAAACCTTGTGTAACAATTCGAGAATTATTAATATTATGTTCAACAAAGAAATAAACTATTGAACTAATATATTTATTTATTAAGTCTGTTTTACCAGCAAGATTAGCTTTGATATTAATATTAGGACTTAATGTATAAGTAGGATTCCATGCAGAAGAAGTAGAATATAATTGAGTTAACCAATTAAATGTCGGAGCAGTTGAACCATCAACTTTGTCACTTAATCGAGCTTCAATTAAAATATATTTAGTTTCTTTTGCATCAAGATTAATTACGAAATTAGTTTTTGTATTAATAGTATTACCAATAAATACAGATTTACTATCTGATGCTAAAAGATTAGATTCAGAAATTTCATAGTATCCAGTTTCAACTTCAGATTCTTCTGAATCAATCTGTTTAACTACCGATGTAGCATCATAAACTTTTGTAGTTAAATTTATACCAGCAGGTATCATACTATCTCCACCAAATGTAGGACTGCATTCAATACCAATTAATTGACTCGATGTACTCTCACTTGTTATTTCTAATACCACAACTTGATAATCAGAAGGATTAACTCCACCTTTAGAATCTTCAGTTGTATAAGGTAGTGGAAGACTTGGTAATTTCAGTTTACCTTTTGTTAAAAAACGACCTTTCGCTTTAACTGTTGCGTGTCCAGTCGAAACTCCGTATAAACTAAAATAACGATTACGAGCTATTGTAGGATTTTCACTGCCAACACCAGTTTTAGCAATTTCATCTACTTGTTCAGCATCATCAATATCGGGTAAACTCTTCCAACTCGGACTTATAATCTTACTAATATTTTCAGATTTATAAGGAATTTTATGAGCATTTTGATTAGTAGAACCTACGGGATAAGCTTCAATATCATAATTATTAGCTTTCCAAGGAATATGATGTATATTTACAAGGTCACCTTTATAATCATAATATCCAGCGTAAAGAACATAAACTTCACCACTCTTGAAATAACGTCGAGTACTATTAATATAAGAAGAACTCGGATTCCAACTTAATTGAACATCAAGATTGTTCTCTGTAAATTCTTTAAGTTCACTATCGAGTTTGCTATAATCAAGAGTCTTTACATTACCTCGAATAAGTCTATTATTGAAATTAACAAGAGTGTTATCTCGAATATATGATATATTTTTAATAAAAATATCATCAAGACTTATAGTAGATAAATATGAAACATCACTTACAATATGAGTAGTACTTACACCACTAATTGAAATGTCATCAGTTTCATATGATAATTGAGCTTCGTCAGTAATATAAACAATAGCAAATCTACAATGTTTATATTTAATACCACTATTTCTAAAACTAATAGTAATATTCTTATTGATTTCGATACCTAACGCATAATCTTCTTCATAATTACCACAAACAATGAGTGATGTACTCAAAGGAGAATAGTTTGTATAAGTACCATCATCAAGACGATATTTAATTGCTATTTGATAAGCACCAGTTTTAAGATTACCACCGTCTTTAACTTCTAATTGAAGTTCAGGATAAGTAACATTTGGAATAAGATTAAATGAATCAACTTCATCAACAGTGATGTCATATCCTATTGCAGTATCATCTCCATTGTTACCATCATAAAACGGGTCAGTCAAATTAATAATTCTTGTTTCATTTGCTGATTCATCAGTCCCCTCAGTAAATGTAACAATTAAATTTTCTTTATAATTATATATATAATCTCCATGAATTGGTCTATCAATACTGAATCCAAATGCACCGGATGTACTATAAAGACAACGTTTTACAGTTGGATTATTATCATCGAGATTAAGATATATAATAGCGTCGTTAGTTTGTAAATCAGATTTATCTGCATTATTCCAGTGTTCTACAACGCAAAAAAGTACAACACCAACATTAGTTGGAATTGTACCTATAATATTATATTTGTGATTATCGGCATCACTATAAATATAAGGAATGATATGCCGATTTGTCGGATGATTTTCAAGAATATCATCTAATTCACCTATGAAATCAAATCCTCTTTCATTAAAATAACTTTGACCTTTATTATCAATAGTTATATTTTTAGCATATCGTAAAGATTTATCTTGTGCAATATGAGGTGAATTATCTAAATCAAGACCTAAAACTTTCATAATTTCTATTATTCTAATGTACGAAGAATAGTAGCAATATTCTCTCGACGGTCGTTACTAAATTTATTACAAGAAACTCGAACTTGTATTCTCATTCTATCGAGTTCTATTGCAGGATTTGTATAAGGATTGTTTGCTGTAAGACTCACAACCGGATGTTTATAACCTCTTAATAACATTTGTTTGAGAACATAAAGTTTAAGATATTTTTTAAGAGGGCCATTATTATAAATAAGAGGAACATCCATATTTATAATACTATCATAAACAACAGGTAAAGCTCTATATCTTAAATGAATAGTTCCATAATCAACGTTAGTATGAATCCAGTTATTACTAATATAATAATAAGGTTGCTCTTTATCAGCAGGAGCATGATTAAAACTATCGTTTTTATCACCGGGACTTGTTATGTCTGCATTTGGAATACCGGGATAAGGAGTATATGTCGGAACAGTTGTTACTTTTTCAGTAATAGTATCTTTGTTAAATCCAGCTGAATTTTTAAGAACAGCTTTTTTGTTATTTATAATGACATCAATCACACCACGAAAATCCCACGGTAATTGACAACGATGGTCATCAAATTCAATATCTTTTTCTATATCAACATAAGCTTGAATGAATTTAAGTTCTTCCAAAGCATTTGCAACCCAAATAGGAAAACGACTTACAAAATCATCACTTTGTATATTATAATCGTTATACATATCTGGAATTAATGTAGCACTACTAATGAATATATTATTATCAATCATAAAGCATTATTTTGTTTAGGAAGATTATTTCGATATAGTTTAATAGCTTCGTCAGGATGATTAAAACAAATTGCAAGAATTTTATTGAAACAATTAAGTCTTCGATTGGTTGCAATTTCATCAACAGTTTTACCTTTCATTGCAAAAGGTGTTCTATCGATAGTTTTTTCACCATTTTCATAAGCACTACTGGTATGACCAAATTTGAATTTATAATAGACACTTTGTGGTATTCGACCTTTGACTTTATGATATACAGCTTTTATACACCAGTCATAATCATAATATATGAAATAAGGAATACCATTTGGATTATCAGCAGTTCGTATATTAATACCTTGTTCTAATAATTTCTTTTTTAAGTCTTTTGTAGCACCCCAATCGACAACACTACATACATCACCGGGCATTGTCTTTTTATAGTAAACATAAACGTAACCTACGGAACTACCAAAAGAATAATTATTACCTTTACATAGTAAATTAGCTATCTCATTATTAACTTCATCTTGCATATAAGTATACATTTCAGAAGGTAATTCTTTAAGAGCAGCAAGAGTTTCTATATCATCATCAAGTTTATCAAGACGTTCATAAACTAAGTAATTATAACTACGAATATAACTCATTAGTTTAGTACCAAGTAGAGCATCTTGTTTTTTATTAAAATAAATCTTACTACGATTATCAATATCGAATACTACTGAAACATCAACACCGGCTTCTTGATATTTAGCAAGATTATCTTTGATATTATAAATACAATCGTTGCGTCGTTCATAAGCAAGATGTAATTGTTTAATTAAAGAATTAAGTTGTATTTGAACTTCTTTAACGAAATCTCTCCAATAATATTCATTATCAACCATAATGATAGAAACATGAGGTTAATCTTGACCATTACCACGTTGAGCAATAGTAGGATTATTATTATTTGTTTTAATATCCAAATCTTGAGGATAAATACCAAATTCAGTTTTAAGTATTTCTTGAATTATACTTTCAAGCATATCATTAGGTAAAGGTAATTCAATATCTTGACCATCTTCATTCTTAAAGAATGAAAGAACTTCATCAGGATTTTCAAATATACCTGTAATCATTACTTCATTAATTGGTCGTCTATCATCAATATCTTTTGTACCAACTTTTTCAGCAATAATTATATGACCGTTTAATATAATATAAGCTCGTGGATACCCGGTGGGAGAGCATGTTGGACGCCCACTTTGACGCAGTTTAAGAGATGTAATAGAACTCTCATACATATATCCATTACCAACAGTATCACCTACAAACGCAAAAGGCGCATCACTTTGTATGCGCACTGGTGTAGGAACTTTATACTTTGTTCCTAACAATCTAATTTTATTAGCAACTCGATATTCAGTAGGAAGAATATCACTATATTTCAACTCTTCAACAGGAGCAATAAAAGTAAGTTTAAGAATATCATCTATTCCATTTTTCTCAACGCTTTGTCGGATACGATTTGCAAACATAGTTTTAATCATATCCTTAACACGTTCTTTAAGTTCGTGATTATTAGGTTGATTAACCATGTTTGCAATACGAGCTGCATATTGATTAAGTGTTCCCATATCTTACTTATTTAGATTCAAAAGATTAGCAATAGTATTTTGTTTTTTCCAAATATATTTTTCATCATCAGGATTAAATCCTTCTACGATATTATATTCAAGAGAAATAAAACCAATAGGTGTTTCTTTAATAGGGTCTTTAATAAGAAAAGTATAAGCAGACTTCATACCTCTACTTTCAAGTTCATCTTTATAACATCTGTCTTGAAACTTATGTTTACTAACATCATTACAATAATGACGATTTCTAACAAGAAGATTATGAAATAAATAAGGAAAATTATTAACAAGAACATCCTTAAAAGATTTCTTATAAGATACTACACAACAATCATAATCTTCACCAACAACAGTGTATTTATCCATTTCTACACCATTAATGAAATGACCGCCATTATGAAAATAAGCAATATAAACAGCATTAGCGTGAATAGTATCTCGAATAGAAGCACATATCTTATCAAGTTCTATATAACAATTACTTTTTTCAATAGTAAGTTTTTGTTCTTTACGTTTAGGAAATAACCATTCTTTTAGATAAATACCAGTAATCGTACTTATGGATGTTATTATAGCTACTATAATAGCTGTATAATCGAACATAGATAGGCGTATAAGAGGATTAATATTAATAGGTATATTATATTGGGCTACTAACAAATATACGTTAAAATAGTCGATTTCCCACCATATTCACTATAAAAAAGAGGTGCTACATTAGTAACACCTCTCACCATTTCAATTCAATCTTTAACAATATAAATTGTTATATTACTAACAATTTATTTCTTTACTTTCTTACCAGTGGTCTTTTTACCACCTTTCTTTCCACCACATGCCATAGTAGTAATCATCTTAATTAATTAATGATTTTGTTTATAATCAGCACCAATCTTTTTTAGAATAGGTTTGAATATCCAACTCCAAGCAACTGGTGCAAGAATAGCAGAATTAATAAGAATTGTAGTATTCTCATATCCACCTGCTATATATCCTGCGGCAATAGCAAAACAACTAATTAGCATAACCAGTCGTTTAGTCCATGTGCCAACAGATTTATCACCATTAATATCATCTATTACTTTAATGAATATGTATGTTAAAACATTCACACAAAGCATAAATGATAAATCGAAATGAGTACTGAATAACTCAACAAAATGTTCTACGAGTTGTTCCATTTACCATTCATCAATTTCATCGACCACCGTATTTCTTATTTGGAATATATTTTAAGAAACTAAAAGGAAACAATTTCTTTCTAAAATCTTTATCAGATTCTAAACTTCTTGCTTCACCTTCAAAACAAATATCCTTATAAGCTCGATTATAAGGAGGTAATATGATTTCAATTATCCAACTAATCACGTAAGCAATTAAAGGAATAATTGGAGTTAATAATAAGCACCACCAAGAATAATTTGTAGTAAGACTTAATATGATACTTACAATAAGACTGAATATAAATAATACTACTTGTTGATAACTATGACAAGATTCATGTCGTTCAACAGTAGGAGTTATCTTATCTTTGTATTCAGTACGAATTACTAACCACCATAATAAAGTCATACATAAATATCCTTTGAACGGTAGGAATTTACAATAGACTTTAATCATGATTTTATTTTAATTGAATTTGTCTATAACAATTAGCGTGTATAGTATTCATAAAATTTTCAGCAACTCCGCTATCATCAATAACTAAACCATCTTCATAACCTTGTAACTTCATTATCTTTTCCCATTCAGATTTTACTGTCATATTATTATAAACAGTTCTTTGTAAAATACTCATAGCACCTGAATAATCATTATCTTCAGAATCTCTTAATTTAATAAGACTATGAATACAAATTGGTACTATAAAATCAATATTCCCCATACCCATAATGCAATTATATACATAAGTGATATGATTAAGATCAACATATATAATTGTTACAATGGAAGGTTTCTTTACTTCTTTTTCTTTAGGTACTAAATCATAATATGTAATCTTAAGAGCAGCAAATCTTCGAATAATAACATCCAAACTTGCAGTGAAATAATCCAAATTATCATCTGTCATACTTTTAAGTAAGGTGACATTCGGAACAGCATACTTAATATTAGCATTTGCAGAATTAGTTAAATTATTTACAGTACTAAATATGATAAATACTGGAACTGATTTTGTACCATTCTTAATATCATTATTAAAAAATAAATGAAGACTAACAGATAGAGACATATATACACCATGTAAACTTCTATAATTCTTTATAGAAAGTTTAATGTTATTTTCATCACTATTTATATTCAAACTACCATCAGGTGAACCAATAATATTAAATATAGAATCTATAAGCTCACCAAATTGAGCTTGTGTAGGTATTTTACCTGTTTCAAAATATTGTTTAAGCTGACTTTTAGTTGCCATAATATAATTGAATATTTTTGTGTTATTAATAAATTTATCATAATTCGTACTTGATTTAAGATTAAATAGATTATTTATAACAACTAAAAGTCAAACTCAATTTAACTTTTAATTTGTAACATTAATATCTCTCATATATTTATTAACAAAATTCAACAGTTGTGTAGTTCTTAAATCTGCTGAATTTAAAATAGCATTTAATTCTTCTTTGTAAGTATTGATATTTGCAATAGAAGTAAGAATGTAATTATATGTAGTTACAGCACCACCCGATACTCCTATTCTAATAGCTTCAGAAACAATAGGGAATATATCATTTTCAGTAGCATAAACTATTTTAAAATAAGCTCTTGTAGAACCATCAGTTGTTATAAAAAAGTGTTCTTCTACAAGGTCATTTTTAATAACTCGATGTGTATTAGATAAATGATACCAGCCAACCCAATTCCACTTAGCATTTGAGGGAATTGCTCCTACAAGTGCTTCATCACTAGCTAAATATAATTCACCACCTTGTACTAACATTTCCGTCATCATTTCAGATGTAAGAATAGTATATTTAACAGGTAGAGTATTACCAAATTCAGAAGGTGAACCGGTATTACAATGTACAATTATATAAGGTAAATATGTAGCATTAGCTGCATCATAAAAACCTATAAATAAATAAGATGCTTCATCACCAATAGTAACAAATCTATAACCAAGTACATTAGCATAATTAGGGTCGCTAAAACTTAAAGTGTTATCCCCCTTTCTAGTTTATTCACTGTTTGGAATTTTACTTATCAAATTTTCAAAGTCAGCTTGTGTAGGAATTTTCCCAGTTTGAAACAAAGCTTTAATTTGTGCAATAGTCATAGTAATAATAGTTAAAGTTTGACATATATCAGTTAAACTCTAACTATTATTACTAATAACAGTTAGAGTTTACGGTCGACAATGAATCTAGTCCATTTTGTCTTTAAGTCATCAAAAAATTGTTGGTCTGAAACATTCCATTTGGTTTGAGAATTACCAACAGGATAATAACGATATAGAGCATTTGAACCACCCATATCGACTTCCATTTCCCACACAATTCCTACATACCATTCATTTTTTTGTTTAACAGGCCAACAAATATAAGTGCTATCATTAATAACGATAATTCGAGGAGAAGGATTATTATTAAATTTGTTTTCGATATTATAATAAGGAAGATTAGCACTTCGAATCCAATTATAAATAGATTCTTCATCAGCTTCATTTATACCACCAACTTCTTTATATAAAGACCTTCTATCAGATTGGTCTAATATATGATAAGTAATATTCCAATCAACACCAGCTAATGAATTATCTGTAAATCTAATAATTACTGAAATAAGATTTGTACTTTCAGTTTCATCATAAGAACCAATTAGAAAAAATGATTCATCAACACCATAAAAATATCGAAAAGCATTAACAAAAATCCTATCGGAACTATCACCTTTTCCGAAGTTTATTGTTGTATCACCAGTCACCCCCCCACCCTCAATGGCATACTTAACATACCATCAATAAGGTTGGCAAAATCAGTTTGAGTTGGTATAGCACCAGTGACAAATTTTGCTTTCAAAGCAGATTTGGATAAAGCCATAACTTTTGATTAATTAAGATTAGTAACAATACGTTTAATTTTAGCAAACAAACTTTCAGATTTAGTTTCTGTTGCAACTTCAGCAGGTTCTTCTAATAAAGTTTGAACATCATTAGAACGAGTATTTGGTGTACGACCAACTTGGAAAATATAGTGGTCAACACCATTACCTTGAATCTGCATATAACCAATACCATCAGGCCCAGCTGCTTGTGACACACTTACAGACTTTGAAGTAGCACCAGAATAACTTGCAGTTACAGTAGCAGTTTTTGCACCAATAGGATTATTAGCTGCTGTTAATTTATTACCACTTAATGTAAAACCTCCCGGATTAGTTGTTAAAGCTAATGTAGGAGTTGCACTTTCAGTTGTTGCTGTTCCAGTTGAACCTGATGTATAAATAGGAGTTTTAGAACGAGTACAACTGGTTGTAATAATAGAAGTTCCACCTGATGCAGCAATAGTTGTAGGATTTGCTGTAATACCAATATTCCAACTACCGTAATTATAGGATTTAATCTTGTTAGCTTCTTGATAAATATACATTGTTCCACTTGCAGATTCACCATTAGCCGACCAAATAACAGGTTGACTCTTTATAGTAGTTTGAGAAGAAACAGTGGTTCCTTTTGAAGATGCAGTAGCTTCAATAGAAGCAATACTCGGTGAAACATTATTTGTTCCAGTTAAAGCCTTTTCAGTTATAACATCTTTTGTAGCACCAGAAAGATATGTATAAGTAGTGATAGTTTCAGACTTGTTCCAACTTTGAGTACCATTTCCAGCAGTAGCTCTTGCAGAACCACCACTTGCAGGAATTGTAGCATTCGTAATTGTACCAGCTGTTATACTACCATATGTATAAACACCACCAGAAATAGATTTAACAGTTTTACTGTTTGTTATACTCTTAGAAGCAGTAGCTGACTTAGAACTATCTCCGTCATTTACAGCTTTTATAGTAATAGTATCAGTAGTTTCATTAGTTCCCATACTACTATGAGTAATCGTATTTCCAGATAAACTGAATCTACTATTACCATTAATAGTCATAGAAATTGATAAACTACCACCAATGCTTCGTGTTTGATTCGGGCCAATAGCACCCGAACTATACAAAGCATTATAAGTTTCAGTATTAGTAACAGAAGCACTTACAGTCGCAGAACCACCAGCTGCTGTCAAACCACTACCGATACTTACAGTAGGAGTTCCGTAAGCAGTAATTCGAGGATTGTAATTACTATTAGTTACTTTATTTTCAGCTTGATAAATATCAACAGTTTTCTTGGCAGTTACACTACCTTCACCAGTATAAGTTACAGTAACTTGTCCAACCTTAGTTCTTGCCTTAACTGTGGTTCCAAGAGAAGAAACTGTAATTTCACTTGTTTTTGAATAAGTAACTGTACCAGCACGAGTCGAACCAGATGTATAACTAATTGTTTGCGACATATTAGAAATACTGGTCGAAGAAGTTCCACCACTTGCAGGAATATCAGATGCTAAAACAGAACCACCTGTTAAAGCACCATAAGAAGCCTTATTGGCTTCTTGATAAATAGTAATAGTTGATGATACTGTTTGACCATCAAATGTATTTGAATATTTACCAGTTACAACAATACTTCTCCTACTACCAACAGTTGTAGTTCGATTGCTTGCAGTAACCTTAGTACCAGATATAGAAAATCCAGTAGCACTTCCTGATAGAACTGGTGTAACATTATCTGTACTAACTAAATTACCATTACGATACGTTTTAAGTACAGCTGTAATAGTTGTAGTTCCACCTTTTGCGGCAATTTCAGTATTATCACTATTTAACGTTAAATCATATGTATAAGTAGATGCTTCTTGTTCAACAGTAAGAATAACTTGTTTACTGGAATCTTTTTTACACTTTCCAATAAACTTCATACTTCTTTTAGAAGTACCCTTTTGAACAGGTGATGAAATTTTAACAGTCTGATTTCCTTGAAAAGAGGGAGATTCAATATTAATTGAATCTCCACTTCCGTCATTCCATTTATTAGTGATAACACTCATAAATGATTAATTAATTTATTCAGCAGGTTCGAATATCCATTCGTCATTCGACAGAACACTCAGAGTCTGCTCACCACCACCCTTCGGAATAGTAACAGTTGCGGTAGTTGTACCCTGCGAATTGAGATACAGATAGCTGTCACCAAGAGCCTGAGTAATAGTAATAGTTTTAACAACACTCTCACCTTCACCCTTGATTTCAAGAGTTGCAGAACGAACTTTAACAGTTTCATTCTTCGGTACAATAACAGTAGCATCATAAGCATATACTCCAGTAGCACCGGGGTCACCATGAATAGCAGTACCAGATACAGCATTTATACTATTATTAACCTTAAATGATTTTACATTTTCAATACCGAAGTTAGTTTTCCATGTAAATGTAAGACGTTTCGAGTTAGACTTACCAATTACATCAATTGCTCCACCACCTTTAGGAGCATTAACAGTTAAACCATCGGGAGTAATAAATTCGTCAGCAGCCTTTTCAAGAACCGTGACTGTAACTGAGTTAGTCTTTCCGACAATCTTACCGGGAATTTCAGTACTTCTATCAGTACGACCAGTATAAGGAGTCGCAGAATTAATTTTAATCTGTGCATTTCCAGTACCAGTTTTAGGAACCCATGATAAATAATTCGGAATAGTTGCCATTTGTTTTTTTTTTTGGTAGATTAACTATAATAACAAACTAATTACCAAATTCCCATTCAACTGTATCACTTGCGAAAACAGCTATGGTATCATGATAATTATTATCTTTATTTAGAATAACAAGAGTTTTATCAACAGCTAATTCTACAACAGGTTCATCTATTGGCCAAACTTTTTTACCATTAAGCCACATATCAAGAACCTGCCGACGATTACCATTAAGCATTACGACAGCTTCCGTAGCTCGTTCAAGAAGATTAAGTTGTGCCATAGTTGTAGATTAATATTAACCTTGTGGTGTTTCAAGAGCAGTTACACGACTTTCCAAAGAAGTATAATTACTCTCTAATGTACTTACTTTACCACTTAAAGTAGTAACAGTTTCTTGTAATGTATTAACAGTACCTTCAAAAGTTTCTACTTTTGTTTGTAATTCTTGAACAGTTGAAGATTCAGCCTTAGTGGCTAAACCTTCAACTACAAAAGTAATTAACTTCTGAAAAGCACCAGTTTTCGGAGGCCAGTTTAAGGCACAAAATACTTTGCGAATTACTGATTCTTTCATATCATTAAACCGTTAATTAGATTCGACATTACCAACCCTAAATATAGGATGTTCAATACCATTACCTTCTATTTGCATATAGTCAATACCATCATTTTCAAATACTGGTTCAGGTACTAATTCAATAGTTGTAACACTATGATTTGCAAGATTATCATAACTTTGATTATATTCAGTGTAGCCATCCCGTCTAACCAAAATTACAACCTTTGAATCATAAGTACCACTGATATGAGCTATACCTTGATAATCAGTAACGATAGTTTTAACAGAAGAACTAAACCAACAACTAATACCTGTGGTAATAGGATCTTTAGTAACAGAATCTACAAATTTAAGAGCTATATAATCTTGACCTTCTTTCGGATGTAAATCAATATAATTGACAACAGCTTCAGAAGGTTTAGCTGCAATAAACAATGCAGGTTCAGTAGCTTCATAACGAGTATCGCCTAAAGTCTTATAATTACGTTCGAAACCAATCGGATTAGCTTCACTAACATAATCATTTTCTGATGAACCACAGTTACCTATCTTTTTACCAGTTTCATCATAAATAGTATTACTAATCATACAACCAGTTAAAGCATCCCGTGTACGAACTTTAATAAGACCGTTATTATTACGAAGACATAATATCTCAACTGTTTTATCAGTATCAAATACTACTTCTTCACTACTGATATTATACCAATCAGAAGATAATGGTAAAGCATAATAAGTTATAACACTATCTTTATTCTTTGTGATTACTAAAGGTTCATCAGGTCTGGTTGTACCAACAGTAGTTCCAGTACTTGATATTTCTTTAATATCAGCAGCTAAATAAAGTTTATTATCATTATAAATTTCATAAGCCTTGATAGTTACAGAAACCTCTTCGGGTTCAGGCGGTAACTCTTCAAGTACAATAGTAACACTATGTTCACCAGTAGAATTAATTGTACCAGTTCCAGTGTTAGTTATATAACCAGTTTTAGAAGCTCGGAAATCAACACTTGTTCCAACTGGAGCTGTAACAGCCTCAGATTTACCAGCAGTCGATTCATCATTATTGAGAGGTTTCCAATCACTTTCAGTACTGAGTTTATACTCAAACGTAACACCGTCTAAAGCAGTAGATTCAGTATTTACAGCAGTTGCATAGATAGTACCAGATTGAACTGGAACTTTATCCATTTTAACAGTAACTTCTGCGGTAGGAATTGCATAAGTTACCAGTTGTTCAACCTCTATATAACCCGACGAAACAAACCTTAAAATTCGGCTCGTATTGATATCTCCGGTGAGTTGTAGCGGCGTATCTTTTGTAACTTGACCTAATATACCATCCGTGTCTTTATCATAGACGTATGCGGCTATTTTGGCCTTTGTTTCGCTATCAACTACCGTAAGACTTACAGCACCTTGTTCAACTGGTAGAGCTGTAAGAGTAATATCACGAATTATATTCTCATCTAACGTAATACGCTCTTCGTAAGTTTCATATCCACTTGCACCAACCTGAATCAAAATATCACGCGGGTCATAAGTTTCATATGTAAGAGTACCAGTACCTTGAGCAATAACTACATTAGAATGTTTATCAGTAAATATAATTAAAGCATTATCAGGAGTTGCATTTACAGTTAATGTCTTTTTAGTCTTAGGTGTAAGAACAACATTAATTGTCGTATCTTCAACACCCACATCGACATAAACATCTTTTGTAATGTAATTCTCTTTTTCTACAATATAATGTAAACGACTTTGAATTAAACATTCAAGACTTGCACTGCCAACACCTGCCGATTCTTTACCTTCCGAATTAATCATTTGTATAGTAGAATCAACCGGAACAGCTTCAATCTTAATTGTTATATAATCTTCCTCATTTCGAGGAATACGAATCCAAAGTGTACCATCTTCAAACGTAGTAGGAATCTCGCTTGTAACTTCAATTTGATTAATACTATTGCTACTAACATGATTATTGTGTTCTACAACAATACCATAAATCTCATTAATAGCATCTACAATACGTTTGTTATCAGTAACAAGTTCTTCAGAAGTTTTATCTTGCTTATTAATAAGCAAACCTTGAAGCTCTTGAGCTTTTTGTTTTAATTTCTCAATGTCACTTGCGGCAGTTGGTAAACCAACTTGTGCGGCAGTAACTCTATGAGGGTTATCATAATTACGAATATGAGCATTGAAATTATCTTTGTCATTCTCGTAATCTTCTTTATCAAGTTTCTTGTTTATAGCAGCCCAAACATCTTGAAACTTCTTATTAACTTCTGTAACATGATTGTTAATCCAAACATTCAACTGTTTGAACCAACCTTTAACCCTATTTTCAAGAGCATCAATATATTCTTTTTGAGGTCGAGATACAGGTTTATCCATATCGGCAGTGTTATCAACATTACCAAGACCAACTTGTTCTTTTGTTACCTCATGAGGATTAAACTTATTATTAATATGTTCAAATAAAAGTTTTGTAAGTTGTTCAACAGGATTTAAGTCCTCAGCTGTAAGCTCACGAACATATACTTGAACATCAAGAATCTCATTAACAGCATCATTAAAATCAAAATTGGTCTTTACATTCGTCCGATAAATCCACCAAGATTTACCCTCGTGAACATAAATACCAGTAAGAGTGAATATCTGATTACTTATGATACCTTGTACTGTAATTGTATGTATAGAACGAACAATCGGTACAAGTATATAAAGATATTGTTGAGTTGATTTAACCCACGGAACTTTATATTCATAATGTCCTACATCAATATTTCGAGATTCAAACTCAGTAATTTTTGCAGAACTAATATCAGATTTTTCAGTTAGCTTAAATAGAGCACTATTATCGTAAGCAGTTACATTAGTTAAGTCTATTTCAATCCTCTCCTTTGTCCTATATAAATATAGGTGGCCGTTCTTTCGATAGTACATATATAATGTAGGAACTGTTTTAACACCAGCACCTTCACCATCTACTGTACCAATATATTCTCCGGTTTGGCCATTATAAACACTCGGATATACACCATCTTCAAGCACACCGAGCGCTACAACATTTCGAAGATTAATTACTGCCATACCAAGAACAATAACGAAATAAATACTCCAACTACAAAGTTAATAATAATAGGATGGATTTTAAGACCAGTTATTGCTTTCTTTCTTGCAGCTTGAATACCACAAGTAATGATTTGATAAGCTAATGTAATCCATAAACTCATAAACCAAGTAGCAACAGTAGCCTTAAATAAAATACCTACGACAGTAGCAATGACGAAACCAATAATAATATCGTCTTTATGTTCTGAATAATAACCACTTAAAAAAGTAGTTATTTTATTCCATATTTTCTTTATCATAATACTAATCGTATTTATTGTTATATGACGATTAATAATAATAATGGTGCAACTTGTATGGCTCGGCCTGCGGCCTCGCTCCCCGGTGGGGCAGGAGGTTGCACGCCCACTTGTCACATAACATTAGCATCATTAAGAGAATAACTCCTAACACCACAATTAATAGCATTAGGAGTTATCCTTGTGGTTACATTTTTAACAAATCAATTTCTTACTTAATGAGTGCTAATACTCCTTCAAGTGCAGTAATTGCAGTACTATTGGTATTGTCAATAGCAATAAATTGAGTAACCTGTAAACCCTCTGTATGTAAATTAAAGGGGTGTGTGAAATCAGCACGAGAAGTAATTACATAAGTGCCATACATAATACCCTCGGTAGCTGTAAAAATATCACCATAAACACGGTCATATTCCTTGAAATTAGGATTATAACCTACACCGGCAACATCTGCTTCTTTCTCAAGTTTAGCAACTTGGTCATAAGTACCAACCGGAGTTTGATTCCCAGTACCCTCTTCAAGCGTAGCACGAAGAATACCATCAAACGTCACATAATACTCAAAACCTGCGGCGCCAGTGAACGTAACACTTGCTTCGGTAAAATCATCAATCGTGATGCTATCAGCACCAAAGCGAGCATTAATCTTAGTCAAAGTCTTTTTAACCTCAACTTTCAGACGAGCAATAATATCTGCACTTTCTTCGTCAATTCCGTTGATAGTTACGCTGGCATTATAAACTTCCAGAGGATAACCACCAAACGAATTAATAGGTTTGCACGAGATAATAACCTCAGCATCGAAACCTTGATAACCAATACCACGATTAGCTACAAGATTCTTAAACTTATACGTTTTACCAGCAGGAGCAAAATATTTTTCTTTATGTTGCTTCGACCACTTAGGATTAATCCAAACGCCGCGTTTAACCTTGCCATCACCAAGACCAAGAACAAACTGCAACATCTCATCATCCTTGACATCCGAAGCAGCTGCAACGACTTTACCAGCCGAATTAAGAAGAACAGCTTGTCCGCGAGTTAGCTTGCTAACATCATCATTAGCAAGTTTTGTCAGAAAATCATTTGCGACAATTACACTTTTCATTTTCTATTCTAAATTTGATTGTTGTTTAACAGCACTAAAACTGTCATCTTTAAGAACAAGAAGAATATCGCTAACTACACTATCTATGAAATCAGGTGTAACTTCCATATCTGACATTTGGTTAATATCAATATTAAAAAGACGGGGCTTCTTAATATATGAAATCTTAACCGCATCAACACAAAAATCATCACCATAATAAACAAACAATCTATCATCAACAAGTTCACTTATTGGATTAAGATGTCTATTTTTATTACCATAGAAGTTATTTAGAGTAGCTCGAATATTTTCGGTAGCAATTAAATCATTTTCAGAAAACTTATTTCCTACATTTACGAACTCGTCATAAGTAGTATTATAAGTAATAACAGGAATGTCTGTATCATTAACTTTTAATGCAATTTCATCTTTTGCATTAGAAGTAATAATAATACAATCTTTATAATAACGACCAATCAGATTCTCCCAATAAACATTATATTCATTAGAAAGAGCTTGACGTAATCTATCACAAGTTAAACCTGCAATTTCATACAAATCAATCTTATCTGAATCACTATCATAAAGAGAAAGAATATCTGAAATATCAATCTCATTCCCATTAACAATAATTTGTCCATTAAATTCATCACCAGTTAAGGCAATTTTAGACAAATCAATTAGATGATAATATAAATTCTTAACTTCATCATCAGGATAAACTTCATGTAAATTCTCAACAAGTCGAGTTTTACCATAAGTTAATCGAGAAGTAGAAGAAATAAGTTTTAGATAATCACCCGGAAGAATAACGAAAGCTCTATTTGGATAATCCGCATCTTGCTTATCACGTTTAAGTTTAAGCCACGGAGTTTCACGTTTTAATGATTGAATATCATCTACACGTTTTTTACTATCTTCAAGACCTTCACCTTTATAATTAGTTTTCCTATTTGATTTAGTTTGTATATATTTAACGGCAGCTCGATTCAGCATCATATCAATAAACTGAGGAGCAATACTCCGATGTCTATTAGATGTTATTTGCTGTATTCGTTGCTCTATTTCGATGTGTAACTCTTTTACAGTTTCATACATGACTAACCTTTCAAACTACGATACTTCGCGTTCCACTCGGCAACAATACCTTTGTTGTTATCATTCGAGAAATACGAGATAGCATCATTAATATTATTACCAATAACATTTTCCGGATTAGAAGCATCGACAATGATAGAACTATTCGGAAGTTGTCGAATAATATTCATCCAAAGATAAATAGTAATCTTAGCTTTCATCTCCAGATGTTTATCATCAACAATACTAATAAACTTCTGCGGGTCACTGTCAATAAGTTCAAGAAGAACAGATTGCTTATCATCGGCAGTCATTGCCATAAATTCCGAATAATCACCTACGCTACCTGTCGATACAACAACGTTGTCGATAAGTGCACTATTCGGATTATTAATAAGTTCTGTATATTTCTTGAGAGCATCAGTGCGAAGTTTCGTCCGAGCAGCTTTAAGTGCTTTACGCTCACTATCCGAAGTAAGATAAAATTGAATATTGACGCTCTTATTAATGTCTTCAACCTTATTAGCAACTTTGCTACTTAAAAGGCAATATCTCCAACTAATATAATCGGGAATATTAACAAAAGTAACATACTTATAAAGTTCCGTTTCATCAAGTTCCTTAATCCGTTTCAGAACAATAGCTTCAAGTTCTGAACCAGTTTCATTCTTAATCTTATCAGCTTTTTTAAGTTTACCAATAAGTTCGTCGATATTACTTTTCAGAGCAGGATTACCTAAATCTAAAACGTAAGAAGTATCGAACTCTAAGCCATGAACAGGAATCTCAAGAAGAAAATCATTTAAGTATGTAGTGATTCGTTCTTGCCAAGAACTATCAATAGGAGATACACCAACAACAGTAGGAAGAAGAACTCGCATTTCCTCACTACGGCTCAGCAATTCATTAACAGGACGAATAGCAGAACCAAGACGAAGAAAATCAGTTTTGAAAGCATCTTTATTCCGAAGTTCAAAAGAAGAAGGATTGTTCCTCCATTCAATACGAACTGAACGATTAACTTTAATCATATTTTTAACATTTTAAGTTATTCAATCTTTTATATGTTAATGAGTAGTAATAACCTTTCGATTATTACTACTCAAATTGGGTGTTTAGTTCAGAGCTAAATCAAGCCAGAACGAAGTAGTAGGATTATCAATATTGATACCCTGCGAACCAAGAACTTCATAAGAAGCAATATCCTTCGTATCCGACAGTTGAGTACCACTTGCAAGTCCCCACGAAGCAGGCAGTTCAGCCATACCTTTATAGACACCTACTTTATACTCACGACCCTCTTCACAAACAAACTTAATATTACGCTCACCATTCGAACCCATAGTATGGTCAAGGAATACAGCACTATAAGAAGTAATAGGCAGACCTTGATACATATTACCGGCTTCACGGTCACGACGAGCACGAATACCGTGGTCGAACATATCAACAATCTTAACAGTAAGAATCTTACCATTAAACATCTTATAACGGTTAAAATACTTACCATAAGACATCATCTCACCATCACTCTTAATCTCATTATCACCAAGAGTTACAAAGTAATTCTTAAGACGAGCATCATAGTAGATAGCATCATTGAACATTCGTGCGAAACCTTTACCGCAATAAAGAACAAGTTCCTCAACGGTAGAATCAATACGATTGTCAAAGATACGAGTGATGATACGGTCGAAACGATTAAGTGTCAGAACAGAATACGTTTCATAATTACCAACGGCCTTGAGAATATCAAGAACACCAGCACCACGAGGAATTGCCTCACCAGTCTTTTCATCTTTTAAGTGGATAATACCATTCGAATCGCGATTGTACTCCGAGAACCACAAGTCCTCTTCGAGCATTTCGCGTCGCATGATTTCCCACATCTTCATTTCATAGGGCATCCAAAGACTACGCTCACCACCGGATGCAGTATCAAACGCAATATTAACAACCTTATTACCCATGTTACCAGCAATCTCTTTCGAGAAACGATAGTAACCATACTGATTGGTTGCCTTGCTGAACGACTGGTTATTCGAGCGGTTTCCATCAGACTTGCTACCCGGAATAGTCGAAGCACCTAATGCCCAAATAGCACCACTAATAAAGTCTTTTGCAACAGCATCAGCCGATATAGGAGCACCCGACATATTGGTAAAACGATAAGCGTATCCACCAGTCGAAGTAGCAATACCCTCATTCTGAATACGCCATTGCATACCAGAAGGAGCAATAGCCGTGTGCTGATAAATAAACCAATTATCCTCCATTTCAACCTCAACAGTTCCATAAGGCTGAATAGCAGCTTTATCAGATACCAGCTTTTTCAGACGAGAAGTAACACGCTGACGAGGAGCAATTTCCCAAGTATATTGAGTATCACCACCATTCAGCTTAACTTTTGTTGTAACAGCACCCTGACCCTCAGTAAGAGTAAGAAGAGGATACTTGTCACTATCCTTACCCCAAAGATAAGTAAGATTACGATTAAGTTTAACAGGGTCAATCAAATCAAAATTCAGAAGCATATTAGCATCTGTATATTGATTCGAGTCAAATTTTACAGTTCCAATTTCACGCATTGTAAATTAGATTTTTGGTTAAGTTATTATTATAAGGCAAGAACATTTGCTTTATTTAATAGGTAAAACAATTTTATCATCCTTTGCAGTCTTTTGAACTCTGGGATTACCATTGTTTTTACCAGTCTTACTTGCTAATGAACGAAGACGTTTAACTTCTTTTTTAGCAAGTTCAGCTTTAATCAGTTGGTCAACTCCACCATCAAGATTCATAATGAATCGCATAGCCAATTCAGCAG
>ULLR01008312.1_pt1 | contig 52463 bp, 36 predicted proteins | sample 1951381 | NCBI WGS metagenome assembly ULLR01 (sample SAMEA4835523, study PRJEB28245) | human gut metagenome | biome: gut microbiome; material: fecal sample | place: Denmark | collected 2008
TGGTTATACAATTTCGTTCATTAATGTCTTTAGACCTTGCGAAATTACGGAAATATTTCTTTAAAACAAACCTTTCATGATGAAATTCCATTTTTACACCGCATTTAGCTTACTTTTTTATGGTTTATACAGGATATATGCACCATTTTGTTATCCATGCTTATCAAGAACAATACTTTTAGAGAAACTAAAAGTATTGAGGATTTATTACTTTACATTCAGAAGAATAAATGCAAATAAAATGAATATTTATAAGAGAGTTTACTTAGCCTCCTCTATTATCGTCTTTATTCCTTTGATTTTTTCACCACGTATCAGCGTAAGCAATTGCTTCATTTTGCTACGGCGCACAGCTACAAAAGCATAATGTTCTTTCACATCTACCTGCCCGACGTCTTCACGTGCCATTCCACCTTTTTTATATAGGAAACCTACAATATCGATTTTATTCAATTTATCTTTTTTTCCTTTACCTATATATAATGTAGCCCAACGAGGTTTAGCAGGCTTAGGAAGCACCTCTGGAAATTCGTAAGTTTCAATATCATCAGAAATATATTCCGGTACAAATTCTTCTTCATGCAGAATCAAATAGACGTTTCCCGATGCCTCCCAACGCGCTGTACGCCCATTACGATGAGTGTAGGCTTCCTCATTCACGGGAGGATGATAATGCACTACATTTTCGATGCCCGGAATGTCCAGTCCGCGGGCAGCAAGATCAGTAGAAATTAATACGGAACAACTACCATTGCGAAATTTATAGAGTGCCCGCTCACGGTCAGGCTGTTCCATACCCCCATGAAACATATCACACGGGAACTTCTTTGCTTGCAGGTATCCGGTGACGCGTTCCACACTATCACGATAGTTACAAAATACAAGAGTGGAATGATAACCAAGCGTACAAAGCAAATTGTAGAGTATTTCCAGCTTATCTTTTTCGGGAGAAACAACTTTATGTAACTTCAGACGAGGGGCAAGAGCATCGGGATCAAGAAAATTAAGCTTAACCAGTTGAGAACCGGAGACTGAAGATTGGGAATCTCCTCCCACTCCGGCAAATTGGGGAATTTCTTCGGTATCTGTAGCTGAAAGTAATATACGCTTTTTTAATGAAGGTAACTGTCCGATAACTTCCGCCATCTCGTCATGGAAACCAAATTCAAGACATTTATCAAACTCATCTATTACTAATGTAGTAACAGTACCCGCATCAAAATTTTCTTTTCTCAAATGATCGTTCATTCGCCCCGGTGTACCGATAATGACTGAAGGATTAACACCTTTCATCGTCCTATGTTCCTCCATAGCAGGACGGCCACCATAACAACTCATAGCCTTAAAGGGAGTTCCCATGGATTTAAATACAGTTTCAATTTGCAATGCCAGTTCCCGCGAAGGTACCAACACAACGGCCTGCACACCTTGCACATTCGTCTTTAATGATTGTACCAACGGAAGAAGAAAAGCCAGTGTTTTACCCGAACCCGTAGGTGAGAGTAGCACCAAATCTTTATTTTCATGATAAGCCTCCCGAGTAGCCTCCTGCATCGGGGTGAGTTGTTCTACTTGCAGATTACGCAGTATATCCTGAATTTCCATAACATTCTTTTTCGATAACGGGCCAAAGATAACAAAAAAACTCCTGCACAGCCGTAGCCTTGCAGGAGTTTCTACAAATATCGAAGTTTTTTATAAACCTTGCCTAATTTTATCCGCCGAAGTTATCGAACATCAAGTTCTGAGCCGGAACACCAAGATCGTCGAGCATCTTCTCAACAGCCTTCGACATCGGGCCAGGACCACACATGTAATATTCAATATCTTCAGGAGCTTCATGGTCTTTCAGGTATGTATTGTAAATTACCTGATGAACGAATCCCGGAGTATACTTCACGCCTGCTGCATCTGCTGCGGGATCCGGACGGTCTAATGCCAGATGGAACGTAAAGTTCGGGAAATCTTTCTCTATTTGCAGGAAGTCTTCCAGATAGAATACTTCGTTCAGGGCACGTGCACCATAGAAGTAAGTCATCTTACGGTCAGTAGTATGCAATGTCTTCGTTAAGTGCATGATCTGGGCACGCAACGGAGCCATACCGGCACCACCACCAATCCACATCATTTCCTTCTTAGAGTCGAATATCGGATGGAAGTCTCCGTAAGGACCACTCATGATAACCTTGTCACCTGGTTTCAGCGTAAAGATATAAGAAGAAGCGATACCCGGCATCACATCCATAAAGCCCGGACCTTGTTCTTTGGGCTTAAACGGCGGAGTTGCGATACGTACCGTCAACATGATACGGTCGCCCTCTGCCGGATAGTTAGCCATAGAGTATGCACGAATGGTTTCTTCGTCATTTCGACACTTCAGTGTAAACAGACCGAATTTTTCCCATGCCGGCAAATACTCATCACCAATCAGGCTCTTATCAATGTCTTTGTTATAGTCCATATCGAACTTAGGTATCTTGATCTGCGCATAAGACCCCGGAATAAAGTCCATGTGTTCACCCTTAGGCAACGCAACGATGAACTCTTTGATGAATGTAGCCACGTTCTTGTTGGAGATAACTTCGCACTCCCACTCTTTTACACCGAGCACAGACTCATCAATCTTGATAGCCATATCGCTCTTTACCTTCACCTGGCAACCCAGACGCCAGTGATTCTGTACTTGTTTACGGCTAAAATGAGGAACCTCAGACGGCAGAATCTCGCCGCCACCATCCAGTACCTGGCATTTACACTGTCCGCAAGAACCCTTACCACCACAAGCGGAAGAAAGGAATACTCCATTCACAGACAATGTATTCAGCAACGTAGCACCAGACTCCACATCCAGTACCTTGTCACCGTTTATAGTCAGTTTTACATTACCTGAAGGCACCAAGAAATTCTTGGCAACCAGCAGGATAACGACAAGCAGCAGAATAACCACCAGGAATACTCCAATGCTCGCTAATATTAAATTCATATCCATTGTTCTATTCCTTTCTTTATTAGATGTTCAAACCAGAGAAACACATGAATGCCATTGCCATCAAGCCTACTGTAATGAACGTGATACCCAAGCCTTTCAGCGCATCAGGCACGTCAGAGTAAGCCATTTTTTCACGGATAGCTGCCAGACCGACAATAGCCAGTAACCAACCAATACCGGAACCCAGTGCGTAAGAGATGGCATCCCATATATCACCGATGTACTTCGGGTCACTCTCACCTACATTGATGCGCTGCTGCATGAACAGAGAAGCACCCATGATAGCACAGTTTACAGCAATCAACGGCAAGAAGATACCCAGTGAAGCGTAGAGAGAAGGACTAAAACGTTCCACAACCATCTCTACCAACTGTACGATACCGGCAATTACAGCAATAAAAAGGATAAAACTGAGGAAGCTGAGGTCAACGCGATCAATAATCGCATTGGCAGCCAGCACCTTGGTCTGCAATAAATAGTTGACTGGAAGCGTAACCACCAATACGAAAGTTACAGCGATACCCAGTCCTACAGCAGTCTTTACATTCTTAGATACAGCTAAGTAAGAGCACATACCCAGGAAGAATGCAAATATCATGTTGTCCACAAATATGGAGCGGACAAATAAACTTATTAAATGTTCCATGCTTTAATTAATTATGAATTATGAATTATTAATTATGAATTTAGAGAATGTACGAGCCTTTGTACTGCACTGCCATTCATCATTCATTATTTATCATTCATAATTATTAAACTTACTTTTCTTGCAATTCTTTGTGGCGAGCACGTTGATACCAGATGATGCAAGCGCAGATAATCAAAGCCATCGGCGGCATCAGCATCAAACCGTTGTTCACATAACCCAGATTTGTCAGCCATTCATGGTTCAGGATATTGAAACCAAGCAATGTACCCGAGCCTAACAGTTCGCGGAAGAAAGCTACGATAATCAAAATCTTAGCATATCCCAAACCGTTACCTATACCATCCAGGCAAGATTCCCACGGACCGTTCTGCATGGCAAATGCTTCCAGACGTCCCATCAGGATACAGTTTGTAATAATCAAACCTACATACACAGAAAGCTGTACACTTACATCATAAGCAAAAGCTTTCAATATTTCACTCACAATGGTTACCAAAGCTGCTACCACAACCAACTGAACGATAATACGGATACGGTTGGGAATTGTCTTACGCAACAATGAAATAACCACATTGGCAAAAGCCGTAATCACTGTTACCGAAAGACCCATTACGATGGCAGGTTCCAGTTTGGCAGTTACGGCCAGTGCAGAACAGATACCCAGCACCTGTACGGTAACAGGATTGTTCATGCCCAGCGGAGTTGAGAATACTTCTCTATTTTTCTTTGAAAACAACTGTCCCATATCCTTATTCCTCATCATTATTGGTTAAAAAACTCTTGTAACTATTCAGACAAGCTTTCAGCATGGCATCTACACCTACAGAAGTAATCGTACCACCAGAGATACCGTCCACTTGATAATCAGGTTTCTCAACCTTGCCGTTCTTCACAACACCCAAGGCAATTTCACCGTTTTCCAGTGTCTTCTTACCCAAGAATTCATCTTGAAAGTGTTGTCCGGCAATTTCAGCACCCAGACCCGGAGTTTCACTGGCATGAGAGAAATAGACACCATAAACAGTATCTTTATCGCTATTCAGTGCAACATATCCCCAGATAGCACCCCAAAGACCGGCACCGTAAACAGGGAACACATATTTCTTTTCTCCATTCACTTCTGCTACGAATACGTGCAGGCGTTGATGTTCTTTAGCTTCTTTTTCGTAGCCAGTAGCAAATGCTCCGGTATTCTCGGTCAAAGTACCGTCTACGTTCATCAGCATATCTCCTTTTACATATTTATTATATTCAGCCTCGGCATCTTTCACGTTCTTGATGTTCAATGCAGCGAGTATTTGCTTCTTCGTATCCAGTTCCACGTTTTTGTTCTGAATGGTTCTCAATGAGGAACTAACGAATGCCAGCAAGAATGCAACGATAACAACCATTACCGAAGCATAAATGATAGTATAACTATTACTATTGGTATTCATTTTCTTACGGTATTTTAATTGTTAGACTTAATTGCACGTTTCTCGCGACGGCTGATATTACCTTGTACTACACAGTAGTCAATCAACGGAGCGAAGATGTTCATCAGCAGGATGGCAAGCATCATACCTTCGGGATAACCGGGGTTCAGTACTCGGATTACGATTGCCATGACACCAATCAGGAAACCGAAGATATACTTACCCGTCTCGGTACGAGCCGAAGTTACAGGATCGGTAGCCATGAACACGGCACCGAAACAGAAACCACCCAGCACGAGATGTTCGTACCAAGGCATCTGAGCCATCGGAGTGTCGGGACCGACTGTATTGAACACCCAAGCCATGAATGCACCACCCACGAATACGGAGAACATCGTCTTCCAGCTTGCGATACCCGTTGCCAACAGCAAGATAGCACCAAGAGCAATGGCAATTACACTGGTCTCACCAATAGAACCCGGTATCAACCCCGTTACCATATCCCAAGAGAAAGGCGGAATGGCACCTGTAGTAGCAGCTTCACCCAGCGGAGTAGCTACGGTCAATCCGTCAACAGCCTGCCCCATACCGAAGATAGTATCTCCTGATACCCAAACAGCATCACCGGACATCTTCGTAGGATATGCGAAGAAAAGGAATGCACGAGTAATCAGGGCAACGTTGAATACGTTCATACCTGTACCACCGAATACTTCCTTTGCAAAAATTACGGAGAATGCAGTAGCCACTGCCAGAATCCACAGCGGGCAGTCTACCGGAACAATCATAGGGATCAGGATACCTGAAACGAGGAAACCTTCCTGGATTTCTTCTTTCTTCCATTGAGCCACAACGAACTCAATACCCAAACCTACTACATAAGAAACAATGATTTTAGGCAATACAGCCAGAAAACCGTAGGCAAACATTTCAATAAAACTACCCGTAGCACCGGTAGCATGGAAGTGCTGGTAACCTACGTTATACATACCGAACAGCAACGCCGGTACCAACGCAATGACCACCATCGACATAATGCGCTTGCTGTCGATAGCGTCGTGAATGTGCGTTCCCGATTTCGAAGTCGTGCTGGGGACGAACAGGAATGTTTCGAATCCGTCGAACACAGACTGGAATGCGTGGAATTTGCCGCCCTCTTCAAAGTTCGGCTTTATCTTGTCGAGATAATTTCTTAACGCTTTCATCTTTAATTTTTAATTCTTGATTTTTAAATTGAATTAGGCCATTTCAGCACGGAGCATGTCAAGTCCTGCACGAACAATGCGTTGAACTTCTACTTTCGAAGAACATACGAATTCGCAAAGGGCAAAATCCTCAGGAGCTACCTCATAAATACCCAAAGCCTCCATACGGTCAATATCACCTGCTATGATAGCTTTTACCAGATATTCAGGGAAGATGTCCATCGGGAATACTTTATCATACTCATTAGACATGATCATGTGACGTTCACCACCCTTGATACGGGCATCAAGCACATATTCCTTATTATTACCCAGCAACCAGCTGAAATAAGAATGGTTCACACTGAACTGATTGAAACGCGGCATAATCCAACCCAGCATTTCGTGAATATCGTCACCTTCGGGAATCACTGTCAACTGGCTGTCAAAAGCGCCAAGAAAACCGTTCGGATTCACTTTTTTACCTGTAAGTACATTACCACTGATGTAGCGTAAATCTCTACCGGTAGTCACGTTTCCACTGAATACGTTTGTCAGCAGAGCACCGACTTTCAGTTTACAGTAAGCAGGTTTCAACACTTCGGAACCTGTTACGGCAACTTTGCGTGTCATGTCCACACGACCTGTATTGAACAGACGTCCGATGAATATAACAGCTTCCGCACCGATTGTCCATACAGTTTCACCCTTCACAACAGGTGAAATATGGTTAATCTGTACGCCTACATTGCCGGCCGGATTCGGTCCGTCAAATGCAGTAATCGTTACATTCTTAGCTTGCGTCAACGCTGCTGCCTTTTGTTTTACACTAATACTTAAATACGTCTTTGCCATTTTGGAAAGAGCGTCCAATCCTGTTTGGAAGTTTGCTTCCTCGCCTTTCAGGGCGAATTCAAAATCAGGTGCCAGCGGGTTACTGTCGAAGGCCGAAACAAAGATAGCTTTCGGATACATCGTCGGATCAGCAATCACATCATAGGGACGCTGACGGATGAACGCAAACATACCAGCTTCCAACAATGCAGCTTTCACCGACTCGCCATTCAAGGCATTCACGTCTTTCTTACCGAATTCTTCATAGTCTTGCTCGGCTGCAGCTTCAACGACAATGTTCAGCACTTTACGGCGTGCGCCGCGCTCCACGCTTGTCACTACGCCGCTAACGGGCGAAACAAATTTCAATTCAGGATGATTCTTGTCGATAAACAAGGGTCCTCCAGCCATCACATACTCCTGTTCTTTGACTACCACTTTCGGAGTGATACCCGTAAAATCATCGGGAACCAATGCGTAGAATCCCGGTTCTTTCACAGACATAAACTCCTGAGAAGCTTTACCTTTCAGGTTGATGTCAAGGCCTTTACGTAACTTAATTACATTTGCCATGCGTTTATATAAAATAATGGTTTCATTAATTTGCCGCAAAAGTAGCAAAAAAGAACGTGAATAAAGAGCAAAAACAAAAGGAATTACGGATAAATTTCCGCAATTCCTTTCGTTAACGAGCACGATAGCAACAAGGGCGATCAACAGCTTCTCAAGCATCCTTCACAACATCCTCTCTCTTTCCGCAATATCCCTACCTATATAGTCAAGAAAAAGAAATCACCCATACTATTTGGTTATTAAAGCATTACAAGAAGTTAAGAGTTTGTCGACAAGGAATTAACTTCTTGCTGACAAACTCTTAACCTCTTGTTGACCGGGTATTAATTCCCTGCTATGAAAATAAATATTGTTTAATCTTCTTCCGCAAACATCGGATCCCAAGCCGGCAGACGAATAGGCTTCTGTTTGAATATATCCATTACCTTAGCAGGCACATACTTAGTTTCCAAAACCAGACGGAACATATATTCATCAAACCATTCATCCGTCATGATCAAATGCCCCTGATAACCGCTTGCAGGCCCCCAGCTATTTTCCACCATCCACTTCACAGGCTTTCCGTCCTTATTCAAATCTACCGCCATAAGAGTCATGGCATGAGAAGAACCGCTGGAAAAAGTCTGGATACGTTGTTTCTTATCCATATTGAAAGTAGTGCCCATAAGCGATTCGTAATCATAGTTCTTCACATCGAGCAAACCACGTTCGGAATTCAGGAACTTACCCACATCACAAGAGAAATACATCATGGTACTGTCTTTCAAAGAAGCAATAGCCATTTCTTTGATATCTTCTACAGGCAGGTTTACATATGTCCAGTTTTTACCGTCGTAACGGTGGCGATCATAGTCTATCTCATAGCATTTGTAGTATTCACGGGAAGGGTCGTTCATTACCATCACATAATTACCCAGCAGATTCTCATCACCATATTTCTTCAGGAAAGACATCGGAGTGTGATGTTCGGTCTCCGCAGGATTGCCCTTGGCATCCTTACGTACATAATCGAACTCTGTAGGTGGAACACCCAGATTCAGCACCAACATACGATAGATAGTACCGAGCATCGTTGTTTTCTCTTTATCCAATGCTGCCGGTTTTGCTCCTTTAGCAGCAAGGTCACGCAATTGCAAGCCGTATTCCTTCAATTTCAAAGAAACCAGGTTTGCCATACGCGAAGTATTATCACTGCTATTGGTTTCCGGCATAGCTTCTTTAGGCACCAGACCGTATTTGCTGACAATATCGGCAACTCCCGTAAATGTTCCTCCATCACTCAAAGGATGTTGAAAAAGCCATTCCACTGTTTTGTCGCTCATAGGTTTTTCACGGGTGTCGATAATGCCTTGCAGAAAAAGATTGGCTTTCTCCAGTTGATCCCAGAAGAAAGGGTAAATCTCCGAAAATTCAAAAGATTGAAAATCATATTTGGCAATAGTCTTGGCACGCATCACGTTCAGTCCGGTGAAGAGCCAGCAACGTCCGGACGACTTCTGATCTGTAATTCCCTTGGAGTTTACCTTCACAGAAAAATGAGTATCCATTCCTGTCAGATTCTCCTGATTCAGTGCAAGTTTACGAATGTCATTGTTTCCGATGGCATTACGTAGAGCCTTATCGGCAGTGGTGCCTTGATAGCTCTGTTTAATCTGGTTCAGCATAGTTTCGCTGATTCCCCCTTTTCGGTCTTGTGCCTGCATGGAAAATAAAGCGGCACTGAAAACAAAAACTGATAAAATTCGTTTATTCATAATACATATGGTTTGTATAGTAATTGGTCTATTTTTCCTGTCTTCTACAGGCCTGCCACCTATCAAGTCCGTACTTGCTCCGTGTCTAAGAACTTGGACTTGGTACGGCTTTGGTATGGACCAGACACGGACCGGGTACGGGGATGGTCTTATATTGATCTAAATGTCCGATACTTCGAAAAAAGGCCATTGGCAATTCCCACTGTCAGCTCTTTGATTAGATGCAAAATTAATGGCTTTTTTGAAACTTTTAGTAAAATCTTTAGATTTATTGTCTTTTGAATTGAAAACTAATTCAAATTTATTAGTTTTCTTTGCACCCTCATTCGTATGATATGAAAAGATATATAATAGGTATTATTACGTTACTGCTTTCAGTAACAGCACTTTCCGCTCAGGAAGGAATGAATTTGATTATTACTGGCAACGATACGACTCCTGCATTGACTAAGCGTGAATTGCGTAAACAAAAAGTAGCAAAACGAAACTTGCATTATAATATTTTGGGTGGTCCGAGTTATACTCCCGATTTTGGTGCAGTACTTGGTGGCAGTGCTTTGATGACTTTCCGCATGAATCCCAGTGACACTACACAGTTACGTTCCGTGGTTCCCGTAGCCATCGCTTTCTTGTTCAATGGTGGTATCAACCTCTTTTCCAAGCCTCAACTCTTTTTTAAAGGTGACCGTTTCCGCATCTTCGGAAAGTTTGCTTATAAGAACACAGAAGATAATTTCTACGGTCTGGGCTACGGTACAAATAAGAATTATGTTCGTAGCGACAGCACCAGCCAATACCGCTACAGTGGTATCCAGTTCAATCCCTGGTTCCTTTTCCGCTTAGGCAACAGCAATATATTTGCCGGACCACAGATAGACATCAACTATGACGATATTACAGAACCTGCCAAATATCTGGTAGACGAACCGTCCTACAAGGCAGCCGGAGGTACCGAGAAAGGTTACAAGAATTTCAATTCCGGACTTGGTTTTCTGCTGACTTACGACAGCCGTGATATTCCCTCCAATGCCTACTCGGGCATGTACCTCGATTTTCGTGGAATGATGTATACCAAATTTCTCGGGAGCGATGAAAACTTTTATCGCCTGGAGATAGACTATCGTCAATATAAGACTGTCGGCAAACGTAAGGTCATCGCCTGGACCGCACAAACTAAAAATGTGTTTGGAAATGTACCTTTGACACAATACATGCTTACCGGAACTCCTTTCGACCTGCGTGGTTATTATATGGGACAATATCGTGACAAGTCTTCCCATGTGGTCATGGCGGAGTATCGCCAGATGATAAATACCGATAAGAGTACCTGGCTGAAGCGTATGCTCAACCATATAGGTTTCGTAGCCTGGACGGGTTGCGGATTCATGGGCCCCACTCCCGGCAAGATAGAAGGTGTACTTCCCAACTACGGTGTTGGATTACGTATTGAAGTGCAGCCCCGTATGAATGTACGTCTTGATTTGGGTAAAAACACAGTCAACAACCAAACGCTGTTTTATTTCAATATGACAGAAGCGTTTTGATTTATATTTTATTTCGAGATTTATGATTTATAATTTATGATTTATCATGAAGCATAAATCATAAATTATAAATCATAAATCCTCCCCTTTTCTTGCATCAGTAAAAGATTATCCATACTTTTGAGCATTATTATTTGTTTACCTTAAACAACTTCATAATGAGAACTTTCGAGATATTATTCTGGATAAGCCTTTTTATCGTATTCTACACTTATATAGGATATGGAATTGTATTATACATCCTGGTTAAGATAAAGGAAACTTTCCGTAAGCCGATCCACTACCCCATGCCTCCTGATGAAAAGCTGCCCGAACTCACACTCTTTATTGCAGCTTACAACGAAGAAGACGTTGTAGACGAAAAAATGCAGAACTGTCTGGATTTAGACTATCCTGCAGAGAAACTGCAAATATTCTGGGTAACCGATGGCAGTAACGACCATACCAATGAACGCCTCTCACGTTGGCCTCAGGCCACCGTACTCCATCAGCCCCAACGGCAGGGAAAAACCGCTGCCCTCAACCGGGGAATGAAGTTTGTCAAAACGCCACTCGTCATATTCACCGATGCCAATACACACCTGAACCGGGAAGCTCTGCGTGAAATCGTTCATGCCTTTGTCAATCCCAAGGTAGGTTGTGTGGCTGGCGAAAAACGTATTGCCGTACAAAGCAAAGATAATGCTGCTTCAGGTGGAGAAGGCATTTACTGGAAATATGAGTCGACTTTGAAAGCACTCGATTCACGCCTTTATTCAGCCGTAGGAGCTGCCGGAGAGCTGTTCGCTGTACGCAGCGATTTGTTCGAAGACATGAGAACGGATACCTTACTCGATGATTTCATCCTCTCCCTTCGTATAGCTATGCGCGGTTACACCATCGCTTATTGCGTTGCTGCTTATGCCACTGAGGGTGGCTCTGCCGATATGCAGGAAGAAGAAAAACGCAAAGTACGCATCGCAGCCGGAGGATTACAGTCTATCTGGCGATTGCGTCCATTATTGAATCCATTCCGCTATGGCTGGCTTAATTTCCAATATGTATCCCATCGTGTTCTGCGATGGTCTATCACTCCTATCCTCTTATTCTTACTGCTCCCCCTTAACGTTATATTACTCTTTACCAGCAGTTGTCCGCTATTCTATGCCGTCATTTTAGGACTGCAGATCCTATTTTACCTAATGGGCATCTGGGGATATATCCTCTCAAGAAAGCATATCAAAAACAAAATACTCTTTATTCCTTATTACTTCCTCTTTATGAACGTCAATGTAATAAGGGGATTCCGATACCTGAGTAAACGCAAAGGCAACAGTAGCGGAGCTTGGGAAAAAGCACGAAGGGCAGGACAATAAAACCTCTGCCCAACAACAAATCTAAATACACAGAAAGACATGAAAAGCATACTGAAAGACACAGATAACTCCGAAAAGCTATTGAACATGGTATCAGATACACTGATACTCATGGACAAAGACGGTGTATGTGTAGATATAGCCATCCATAATGTAGATTTATGGTTCATAAAAGAGGAAAGGCTACTCGGCAAGAATTTACTTGCCCTGTTACCCCCCAGTACATACCGTGAGTTTTATCCGGAATTCAAAAAAGTCTTGCTCCGGAAAACAAAATCAACCCGTAATTACGAACTCTCACTACGAGGTAGAAATTATTTCTTTAAATGTATCATGCAGCCCTATGGCGACCTGATATTATGCCAATACCGTGACATAACGGAACGCAGCCAACGCAAATTGGAACTGGAAAGAAGAAACCGGGAACTGTATGAGATACAAAAAGCTGCCCTTATAGGCAGATGGATATATGACACCGGCACTAAGAAATTTGGCTATGCAGGTCAGACAGGTATCATGTGTACGGAAGAAGAACAGAATATTCCCCTATCCGACTATCTAAACCTTATTCTTCCTGAAGATAGAGAGAGTTTCAACAATTGGCTCTCTCAGAATCTGAAAGGAAATATGGAAGAAAGCATAGATTATCGTATCTCCTTAGATAAAAAAGTCTTCTATATCCGTCTGAAGACATTTACCCGTGAACGTTGTAAAGACGGCAATGTCACTCTGGAAGGATATATACAGAACATTACGGATATCCAGCAAAGACGAAACGATATCAACCTGCTGACTCATGCCATCAATAATTCCACGGAAGACATCTTTGCCGCCCATGAAGACGGTACGCTGATATTCGCTAACCGCCAGTTTAAACAGCACCATAATCTGAGCAATACGGATGACATCACCCAACTAAAGATTTATGATATCGGTTCATATGCCCGCAACAGAGAAGAGTGGAAGAAGATGGTTGTTTCCATTAAGAATGGAGACAAGAAACAGAGTGTCACTATGTACAACCCTCTGCCACTCTATCCCGAAGTGCTGGCATATGAAGGCAATGCATATTGTATTATCAGCGATGAAGGCGAAGGAACGATCTGGGCATTCGGCCGGGATATTTCCCAACGCATCAGTCACGAGCAGCAAATAAAACGCTTTAACCAGATATTGGACAAGATCATTGAATATCTGCCCGCAGGCATTGTCGTAAAGGACATCAAAAACGGCTTTAAATACTTATATCGCAACCGTGAGTCGTACAACCGTGAAATTACCATGCAAGAGGCCTTGGGGAAAGATGACTTCGATTTCTACCCTTTGGATATAGCACAGGAAAAACGCCGTCAGGACATCGAAATAGCTTCTACTGGACAGGAAATGCACTGGATAGCAGAAGAACGTGATGGTACCGGGCAGCCCCTTTTCCTCGACAAACGGAAGATGAAGATAGAGAGTAATGACTTCTCCCCCATCTTGTTGAATATAGAATGGGACATCACCGACATGGAACTGATGAAACGGGAATTAATGGTTGCCAAAGAAAAAGCGGAGACTTCCGATCAGCTCAAATCGGCTTTCCTGGCCAATATGAGTCATGAAATACGTACGCCACTCAATGCCATCGTCGGTTTCTCACGCATCATCGCCGAAAGCGAAAATACAGAGGAGCGCAAAGAATATTACAACATAGTGGAAGCTAACAACGAACGTCTGCTGCAACTCATCAACGAGATACTGGATTTATCGAAGATAGAAGCCGGAATTGTTGAATTCAGCATTGCTCCCGTCCGTCTGCATCCGCTTTGTAAAGAGATTCATGATGCCCATGTGTTCCGTTGTCCTTCCGGTGTTGAATTGGTGTTTGAACCTTCGGATGAAGATATTCGCATCGATTCGGACAAGAATCGTATTTTCCAGGTTATATCAAACCTGATAGGAAATGCATTCAAATTCACAACTCATGGAAGTATCAGTTATGGATACCACCAAGAAGGGGATAATATCATTTTCCATGTAACTGATACAGGAACAGGTATTACTCCCGAAAAGATAGGAAAGGTATTCGAACGGTTTGTGAAAGCAAACAATTTTGCACAGGGTACAGGATTAGGATTAGCAATCTGCAAGACCATCATTGAGCGTCTGGGCGGAACAATTTCCGTGACTTCCGAATTGGAGAAAGGTACTACTTTCACCTTTAACCTGCCTGCAAAGATTGCCAAAGAGGAAGAAAAAGAAATGTCTGAAACTGTACTTGAAGAGAGTGGATCGACAACCAATGAACCAAAAACAACAACTGAAAAGAGTCAAGCTACACCTGAAAGTTCTCTAATGAAAACAATCCTGATAGCTGAAGATACCGACAGTAATTATATCCTGATCAAAGCCATCTTAGGAAAAGAATATCACTTGGAACGTGCCAAAGATGGAATGGAAGCCGTCAATATGTTTGTGGAATTAAACCCGGATATTATCCTGATGGATATGAAAATGCCGAACCTCGGCGGACTGGATGCAACAAGAATCATCCGTGAACTATCACCCGATGTCCCCATCATCGCCCTGACTGCTTTTGCCTATGATCATGACCGTAAAGCAGCACTTGAAGTGGGGTGCAACGATTTCCTGACTAAACCTTTCACACAGGAGGTACTAAAGGAGACGATAAAAAAGTGGGTTAATAAGTGATTAGTGGTAAGTGATTAGTGATTAGCTCCTGCGGCATCATAGCGCAGCCTGCTAATCACTAATCACTTACCACTAATCACTCACTAATCCCTAATTACGCAAAAATATCGCTCCTCTGGATATAAGCGATCACATCGCCCTTATTCACAGTATCACCCTGCTTGGCACATATCTCTACGACACGTCCGGTAAATCCGGTCGGTATTTTCTCGTATTCTCCCCACGGAGTGGAAAGGTAGCAGAATACTTCATCGTGCTGGTATTTACGCCCGATGAACGGAGCAACAGAAGGACCTTCAACGGATACTTCCCACAGTACCTGTCCTTTATCCGGAGCAAGTATCGGGTCAGCTTTGGCACGTTTCAGTTTTTTTATTTCTTCTTCCGAATATCCATTTTTCACCATGGCGGCATCCTTAGCACGTTGTAACTCATCCTCGAAACGCTTCTTGGCAGCACCTGACTTATAGTCACGATACTGGCGGTCGTGCATGGCTAACTCAAAGAGTTCTTCATCATCGTCACCATATTCCCAGCTATTATCATCCATTTCCTTCCGGAACTCATCCAGTGCATCCGGATAATTCAACTGCGGATCTGTATCTACAAACTCATACCCTTTGGACTTTGCGAGTTCTACAATCTCAGGATCCAGTTCACCCGGCAGACGTCCGCTCTTACCCAGAATCATATCCCAAGTATGATTATCTATCATCGTCCAGCGCTCCTCACCTTTCACCAGTTGCATAACGTTCATCAACGCAACATTCTTCACATACTGGCTGAAAGGTGTCACCAGTGGTGGATAACCTAATTTAGGCCATACATATTCCACTTCGTCGAAAAGCATCACCAGTAAATCATCGATACTAAGTTCAGGTTCGTTTTTCCCTCTCAGTATCATATTTATTCCTGAATGTACCCCCTTCAGATCCGCCATCATAGAACCCATCATACCACCGGGAAGTCCACATTTCAGCAACAAAGAGGACATGTGTTTATTCGTGGGATCCATGAAATAACCCAGGAAATCATCTATAAATTCCTGCGTCATGGCACGCGCTTTCATATAGGCTTTCATATTGATGTCCGGCACCTGGAAACCCAGATCTTTCAACATAGCCTGCACCGAAATCACATCCGGATGTACTTTACCCCAGGACATCGGTTCCATAGCTACATCAATGATATCAGCTCCATTCTCACAGACTTCAAGAATAGATGCCATCGACAGGCCCGGCCCACTATGACCATGATATTGAATGATCACTTCCGGATGCCTCTCTTTAATTGTTTTCGTCAATCGCCCCAGCATACCCGGACGACCGATACCTGCCATATCTTTCAGACAGATTTCGGGTGCTCCGGCTTCAATCAGCTGATCAGCAACATGAGCGTAATACTCCACTGTATGTACAGGCGAATGCGTGATACACAGTGTAGCTTGTGGTATCATACCTGCTTCCAATGCATATTTTATAGAAGGAATGATATTGCGCGTTTCATTCAATCCACAGAAAATACGAGTAATATCTACCCCCTGTGCATGCTTCACATGATACATCAAACGACGTACATCGGCAGGTACCGGATACATACGCAGAGCATTCAGACCACGATCCAGCATATGTGTCTGTATACCTGCTTCATTAAAAGGTTTAGTAAAAGCACGTACGGCCTTGTTGGGATTTTCGCCATACAACAGATTCACTTGTTCAAAAGCCCCTCCGTTAGTTTCCACACGGGCAAAACACCCCATTTCAATAATCAAGGGGGCGATACGTACCAATTGGTCTACACGAGGTTGATATTTACCGGAAGATTGCCACATGTCACGGTAAACAAGACTGAATTTAATTTCTTTTTTCATCGCAGTCGGTAGTTAGCGGTTTAACATATATGAATTAGTAAGTTAACTTAATAAGTACAAATATAAGGGTTTATTCTAACATATAGTCAAAAACATACACTAAATATTTGTTATAAAAGTTATGTTTTATATCATATTGAAAGTACAACTTCATTTTTCACAATTCAAACAACCTTCACCAATGCGTACACATAAATATACCCAGGGCACTGCCCTGGGCTATTCGGTTAAAGCCATATAGGCTTAATTTACAGAATCACACTGTAAGAGGCTCATAGTCAAGCTCGCAGCCTAACCTGTAGTTTTTAAACAAAGTCTTTCAATTCTTGTTGTAGCCGCTGGCGGGTAAAGAATATGCGGCTTTTGACAGTTCCTAAAGGCAATCCGAGCCGATCGGCTATTTCACGATACTTGAAACCGGAAACGTGCATGGAGAAGGGGACTTTATAATCGCGGGGTAATGAATTGACAATGCGGTGCATCTCTTTCAAATCATAAGTTCCTTCGGCGCTTGCAAAACCGGAGTTTTGCGGCAGGTTTAAATGATAAAGGTTATCTGTCTGGTCCACGAAAGTTTGTTCGCGAACGATTCTGCGGTAATTATTAATAAAGATATTCCGCATAATGGTGTACATCCACCCTTTGAAATTTGTATCGGGCATGTACTTGTCTTCGTTATCCAACGCTTTGAGTGAGGTTTCCTGCAATAAATCATTCGCCTCCTCTTTATCGGCTGTCAACTTATATGCAAAGCGAAGCAGTTCTTCTTGCACACTAATCAAATCCTTCCTAAAACTGTAGGTATTCATACTTTGCTCTTTTAAATAGTTAATAATTATTTTAAATTCACGATTGCAAGTATAGGGAAGTTTCAAGTTTCCGAGGGGTCGAGTTTTGTTTTTATTTAGGGCAAAAACTATCAAATGACAGTTTTCACCCCCATTTTGAGAGTTTTCTGGTGGTCTTTTAAAAAAAAAGCGTATCTTTTTCCGAAGATTTCGTAAAGTGTTTGTGATTTTTTTATAGTTTTGCCTACATATAGCAAAAACACTTTATTTAAAAACACTTTATTTTATGAGACGAATTATTAATTCCATTATTCTTCTGGCTATCATGGCTATCGCTCTGCCGTCATACGGTCAAGGGCTGAAAGCATTCAAGCTGAAGAATGGCCTTTCCGTATATATATGGGAAGACAACACCAAATCGGATGTATATGGTATTGTGGCCTGCCGAACAGGCTCCGTGAACGATCCGGCAGAATATACCGGACTGGCACACTACCTGGAGCACGTAATGTTTAAGGGTACCGACAAGATCGGGGCTCTGGACTGGGCTACCGAAAAGCCGCTTTATGATAAAATCATTGCCAAGTACGATGAAATGGCGGATGAAGCCGATCCCGTAAAGAAAGAAGCCCTCGCTAAAGAAATCAATGAACTGACAGTAGAAGCCGCTAAAGTAAGTGTATCTACCGAATTCATGAATCTGATAGAAAGTATGGGTGGAAAGGGATTGAATGCCGGAACCAGTTTCGATGTGACTTATTATCACAACTCATTCCCTCCTTACCAAATCAATAAATGGCTGGAAATCTACTCACAACGTATGATCAACCCGGTATTCCGTACTTTCCAGACCGAGTTGGAAAGTGTATACGAAGAATATAATATGTATAAGGATGATCCAGGAAGCGTACAGCAGGAATTTATTTCCAGCAAAGCATACGAAGGGCATCCTTATGCACGTCCTATCATCGGATTGCCGGAACACCTGAAAAATCCACGTTTGAGTAAGTTGATCGACTATTATAACGATTGGTACACTCCGGAAAACATGGTGCTCATCCTCGTTGGTAACGTAGATGCTAAACAAATCAGCGGACGTATCAACGCTACCTTCGGACGCCTGCAAGCTAAATCGACTCCCGAACGTAAAACTTATCCCGACCTCGAAATCAAAGGTCGTAAGCAATATAATGCGAAGGTTGGTTATTATCCCAATGTATGCCTCGTTTATAAAGGTGTACCTTCCGGACATCCCGATGAAAAGCCTTTGGATATCGCCATGTCTCTGTTGAGCAATAACAGCAACACCGGTACACTGGACAAACTGACTATTGACGGTGAGTTGACTCAAGGTTATGCTTATTCAGACAGTCGTCGCGAACAGGGCCGTAATATCGTACGTTGTATCCCTCTGTACGATGAAAACCAACGTCGCTTCGAATCAAACAAGAGCGCTGAAAAGAAAGCTCTGAAAGCTATCGAAAAAGTAGCTAACGGTGAATTTGAAGAATGGCAAATCAATTCTATTAAGAACAATATGTGCCGTGATTTCGACCGCAGAATGGAATCTAACACTTACAAGGCACACATGTTGATGAATGCTTTCATCAGCGAAGAAGATCTGGGACAAGTTCTCAACTACAAAGATGAAGTAATGGCCATCACAACAGAGGATATCAAACGTGTGGCTAAGCAATACCTGACGGATGATTATCTTGCCATTTACATTGAAAAAGGAAAGCTTGATAAGAGTACCAAAATTAAGAAACCGGGATATAAACCTATCGAACCTCCTGTAGGCAAACAATCACTGTATGCTACGCAATTCAAGAACATGCCTATCGGACAAGTAGACGAGAAGTTCATCAACTTCGCTGACGTACAAAGCAAGCAATTGAACGACCGCTCTAAGATGTACTATACACAGAATCCGGAAAATAATGTATTCAGTTTAACACTGCGTTACGGTGTTGGTGAACGCGAATTCCGCAAACTGGGTATCGCAGCAGACCTGATGAATAATGCAGGTATCATGGGTGCTTACGAGCCACAACAATTGAAAGAAGAGCTTGGTAAACTGAATGCTACTTGTGAAGTAAGTGCTAACAGCAACTATCTCTACATCACCATGGAAGGTTATGAAGAAACTTTGCCGCAAGCCTGCCAGCTCCTCGCCCGTCAGATTCTGATGCCGAAACTGGACGAAAAGCAGCTGAGCCGTATCAAAGGTTCTATGTTGGGTAGCCGTCAGCAACGCAAGGAAAACGTGAACGCTTTGTCCAGCGCACTTATGCAATACATGATTTACCAGGATAAATCCTCCTACATCGATGAACTGACTGATAAGGAAGTTTACGAACTGCAGATTTCCGAGCTGACAGGTGACATCAACCGCGCAGCAAACTATGAAGCAGAAATCTTCTATTGCGGAACAATGCCTTTCGACAATGCTTATGAAGTTCTCAGCAAAAATCTGCCGCTGGTTGCCAACGAAAAACCGACCACTTCACCGCAGGACAAAACGATGGCTACCGTAACAGAGAACACTGTTTACTTCCTGCCGAACTCTGATGCTGAACAAGCTCAAATCTACTTCTTCATGCCAATGGAGAAATTCGACAAGAAAGATGACGTGATTCGCGATGCATTCAATCAATACTTCTCTGGTGGTTTCAATGGATTGGTATTGGATGAAATCCGTGGAAAACGTTCTATGGCTTATTCAGCCGGAGCATATATCGGTACACCTTCATTGCCTGGCAACCCGACTTATTTGTTCGGTAACATCGGTACACAGAATGATAAAGCCAATGATGCATTGGATGTATTCATGGGGTTGATTACAGACATGCCAAAGAATGCTGACCGTATAGACAACATCAAGAGCTACATGCGCCAGGAGATGCTGACTACACATCCTTCTTTCCGCAACAAAGCCGAGTACATGAGATCACTGCAACGTGTAGGCTATAACGATGATCCTACCAAAGAGAATCTGCCTAAGGTTGATGCGCTGACTTTCGATGATATCGTGAAGTACTACGAAGAAAATGTCAAAGGTAAACCATACTGTATCGGTATCATGGGTAATCCGAAAGATATCGACGTGAAGAAGCTGGAGAAATACGGCAAAGTAGTGAAACTGAATGAAAGAAAATTGTTCAACACGAAAGACGCAATGTTCTAACAAGAATCTCCTTTAATTAAAAAGGGTATCACCTCTTCTTCCGGTGATACCCTTTTCTTTTTCCATTCGCTTTTGCAATTATTCAGTTTGTCATTGGAACAAAGTCTTTAATCCTTGTCTTTATCTTCTACTTCTGCCGCACTTCCCGAGAGAATAGGCAGACAGATATTATACTTCACAGCCAGAATACGTGTGACGAATACTGAAATACCGCCTGCTACCTGACATCCATATGAATGTACCCCGATAAGATCGCACATCCAGTAAACCGTACCGCCTACCACGCACGCCATAGCATAAATCTCTTTTCGGAAAATCAGTGGAATTTCATTGATGAACACATCACGAATCACACCACCTGCAGCACCTGTAATACTACCCATAATGATAGCTACCCAGAATGGATATCCCAGTGCAATGCTTTTTCCCACACCGACTACTGTGAACAGCGCCAAACCAATGCTATCGAATATAAAGAAGGTGTTATGCAAATGAATCAGATGTTTTCCAAAAAGAATCACCCACAGCAAGGCCAGTCCCGTACAAATCAAATAGATAGGATCCGTCATCCATCCTGGAGTGACACCCAGCAATACATCACGTATCGTACCGCCACCAATGGCAGTTACAAAACCTACCACATACGCCCCGAACCAGTCGAATCGCTTTGCCGAAGCCAGCCGAATGCCACTGATTGCAAAAGCAAACGTACCTATAAAGTCGAGTATTTGAACAAATGTTGGCATGATAGTCAATGATTAACGTTAAATGTTTAATGATTTATAATTGCTATTCATTAAATTTATTGGCAAAGTAACGAATAATTTCCCTAAGAAAACGTATTTTTGTCTCATCAATTTATATGCAATGAAAATAACAATCGTATCGGGTGCACGCCCTAACTTCATGAAAATAGCTCCTATCACCCGAGCTATTAAAGCCGCACAGGAAGCCGGAAAGAAGATTTCATACCGTCTCATTTATACCGGACGGCAAGACGATACCAGTCTGGATGCCTCTCTGTTCTCTGATCTGGACATGAAGAAACCCGATGGTTATCTTGGAGTCAGCGGACATGACCAATCGGAAGTGACAGCTGCCATCATGCTTGCCTTCGAAAAGGAATTGAACACACATCCCGCCCAGGTAGTTCTTGTTGTAGATGACCTTACGGCCACCATGAGTTGTTCTATCGTTGCCAAGAAGCGCGGGCTGAAAGTTGCACACCTCATTGCCGGTACTCGTTCGTTCGATATGAATATGCCTCGCGAAGTAAACCGTACCATTGTAGATGCCATTTCCGACTATCTGTTTACCGCAGGTATGGTGGCTAACCGCAACCTGAATCAGGAAGGCATGATTCCCGAATACATCCACTATGTAGGTAATATTCTGATAGATACTGTCCGCTATAACCGTCACCGCCTCTTGCAACCCGTATGGTTCTCTAGCATGGGATTGAAAGGACACGGCTATCTATTGCTCACTCTCAATCGTCACGAGTTGCTGAACAAAAAGAATGTGCTTAAATCTCTGATACAAACATTAGTGGATAAATCCGAAGGTATGCCCATCATTGCTCCGCTGCACCCATACGTGCAGAAGGCTATCAAGGCGCTGGAAATTCCTGCACCAAACCTACACATTCTACCGCCTCAAAGTTACCTGCACTTCGGATATCTTATTAACCATGCCAAAGGTATCATCACAGATTCCGGTAACATTGCAGAAGAAGCTACTTTCCTTGATGTTCCCTGCATCACGCTCAACTCTTATGCCGAACATCCCGAAACCTGGCGTGTAGGTACTAATGAATTAGTGAACGAAGACCCCGTTGCATTTGCCGCCGTACTTGAAACGTTGATGCATGGCGAATGGAAACATACCACGCTGCCCGACCGTTGGGACGGACGTACAGCGGAACGTATTGTGCAAACGTTGATTAATGGAGAATTAAAGTAATAATAAAAAATCAGGAAAGAGATAAACGGCAGAAATAGCCCAATTTATAAAAAGCGAAAAGCCATAGAGAAGGATGTTTCCCTATAAGGTTCTTTTCCAAAAAACTTTCGGATACACGGAATAAAAAAGCGGTAAGTGCAACGGCATGAAGCCGCTTTAATTTATCATACCAACGCAGCAAACGAACGTAAGAAAGTAACTCCTGTTCATGCCCTAACAAATTTCGTACGGAGCGACGCGTCTTGTCTAAAAAAGCACATGCGTCTTCCTCTACCAAATGCCAAACCGGATTATCAATATGCAATACAGGAACGCCCGCCTCTTTCAATCTCTTCCCGAAAGCAGCATCTTCATACCCAAAATGAAGTGTTTCATCGAAATGAACACGCAGAAACAATTCCTTTGAAATAAAAAAATTCATACCTATAAAGTGTTGATGAGGATGCTTGCAACGTTCTGCTACAGGTTGCGATTCTACCTGCATTCCATACTTATACCGTAAAACAGAACCATTTGTTTTTTGATAATAAAAACCTCCACAGACCGCTTGTTTACTTGCATAACTGAGGTACAAAGAAAGAAAGTTATCCCTTATCGGCATAGTATCCGTATCCAAAAAAAGCAAATAAGGGTAACACGCCTTTTCTGCCAGATAATTTCGGGTAAATGCCGGCCCATAATTAGTTTCCAATTCAAATATACTGCATTCATCCAACTGATTTAACACCCGATTTTCATTTTTGATTCTTTCGTTAGATGCATCATCCGCCAATAAAATCTCAAAAGGGGATTTCAATAGTAAAGCCATCTCGTGCAGTTTCTTAACTAACGAAACACAATTTATATTATACACAGGGATAAGTATGGACAGCATATCACGTGAACTTTATTTGGCAAATATAACATTAAATTAGGCAAAAGCGAAATACATATAAACATTCCTCTTATTTCTTTAGATTATATTTACTTCTTATTTAATGGTAATTTGCTACCTTTGCAGCCTCATACTGACTTAAATATGAAACAACAATATACAACTATCATCCTTTTTCTGCTGTCACTATTTGTTGCACATAGTGCATCCGCACAGATAAAAGGTGTCGTTACCGACTCCCTGACCAACGAACCATTAATGTACATCACCGTTCAATACGAGGGAAAAGGTGTAGGTGCTATCACCAATGCCGAAGGAGAATATACAGTAGAAACCCGCAAAGGTTGGAATGAACTTACATTCTCCGCCATCGGATATGTGACCAAGAAAGTCACACTAACCCCTAACACCAGAGTGCTGAATGTAAAAATGGCGCCTGCTGATGTCATGCTCTCTGAAGTAGTGGTAAAACCTCAAAAGGAGAAATACTCCAGGAAGAATAACCCTGCCGTGGATTTCATGAGAAAAGTCATCGAAAATAAGAAAGAACTGAAACTGGAAGCCAATGACTTTTATCAGTATCAGAAATATGAAAAGATGAAGATGTCCATGAACGACGTCACTCCAGAGAAGATGGAGAAAGGTATCTATAAAAAATTCTCATTCTTCAAGGATCAGGTAGAAATATCGCCCAAGACGAACAAGATGATTCTCCCCATTTCCATCAAGGAGACATCTTCAAAAACCATCTATCGTAAAAGCCCCAAAAGCGAAAAGACTATTATCGAAGGTATGAATTCCAGCGGTATTGAAGAGTTCTTCAACACTGGAGACATGCTGGGAACCATTCTGACTGATGTATTCTCTGACGTCAATATCTATGATGACGACATCCGCCTGCTGCAACGCCGTTTCGTCAGCCCTATCGGACGAGGTGCTATCAGTTTCTATAAGTTCTATCTTATGGATACTATTATGGTGGACCGCCAGGAATGTGTACACCTTACTTTCGTTCCACAGAACTCGCAGGACTTTGGTTTTACAGGGCATCTCTATGTCGTGAAAGACTCCACCTATGCAGTGAAGAAATGTACCATGAACCTTCCCAAAAAGACTGGAGTAAACTTCGTGGACAATCTTGATATTGTGCAGCAGTTTGAACAAATGCCGGATGGTAACTGGGTACTGACTGATGATGATATGACCGTAGAACTGCAATTCGTGAAAGGTTTGCAGGGGCTTGAAGTACAACGCACTACAAAGTACAGTAATTACAAATTCGAAGATATAGAGCCCCGTCTTTTCCGTCTGAAAGGTAATGTCATTAAAGAAGCCAATATGCTTAACAAGAGCGATGAATACTGGGCTTCGGTACGCCAGGTTCCCCTCACCAAAAAGGAGAGTAACATGGACGTATTCATGAATCGCATCGAACAAATTCCAGGCTTCAAGTATGTGATCTTTGGTGCAAAAGCCCTGATAGAAAACTTTGTAGAAACTGGAAGCAAAAAGCACCCCAGCAAGTTCGACTTCGGTCCTATCAATACCAGTATCACAAGTAATTATGTAAACGGTACACGTTTCCGCCTCAGTGGTATGACTACCGGTAACTTCGATCCACACTGGAGTTTCAGTGGATATGGTGCTTATGGTACAAGAGATAAGAAATGGTTCTATAAAGGTCAGGCAGCCTACTCATTCAATAAGCGTGAGTATGTGTTATGGGAATTCCCTAAACATTATATTGCTTTCGATTACAGCTACGATGTCATGTCTCCGATGGACAAATACCTCTCAACAGATAAGGACAATATGTTTGTAGGCTGGAAGTGGACAAAGGTAGACCAGATGTCATATATGCGCGATGCTACCCTGACGTATGAGTTGGAAACGAATGCCGGTTTCTCCATCAAAGCTATGGCACGCCACCGCAACGACGAACCTGCCGGCGGTGTATTGCAATATTGGAAGAACGACGGCAACATAGCTGGTTCATGGGATGACACAAATACATTCGTCAAAGATATCACTACAACTGAGCTTGGCGTTACCCTACGTTATGCTCCGGGGGAAACATTTGTCAATACGAAGCAACGTCGTGTTCCGGTATCTCTGGATGCTCCGATCTTCTCTCTTTCCCATACCATTGGCCTGAAAGGTGTGCTGGGTGGCGAATACAACTTCAATCTTACAGAAGCCAGCATCCGCAAACGTTTCTGGTTTGGCTCCTGGGGTAAACTAGACATCACCGCCCGTGCCGGTGCACAATGGAATACGGTACCGTTCCCTTTATTGAACCTGCCCATGGCAAACCTTTCATATATCACCCAGCACAATGAGTCTTTCAGTCTTATCAACAATATGGAATTCCTGAATGACCGTTATGCCTCTCTTGCCATCACTTATGACATGAACGGGAAGCTGTTCAATCGTATTCCCCTCATTAAAAAGCTGAAATGGCGCGAAACTTTCCGTATCCGTGGTATGTACGGAACACTTACGGATAAGAATAACCCATATAAGAGCCACAATGACGAATTGTTCCTCTTCCCTATGCGCGACGGTATGCCTACCAGCCATGTAATGGGTAGTACTCCTTATCTGGAGGCCAGCGTAGGTATCTACAACATTTTCAAGCTGTTGCATATCGAATATGTACGCCGCCTCACTTACACGGATATTCCAGGTGTAAAGAAAGGAGGCATACGTTTTATGATATTAATGATTTTCTAACATAGCAACTTAGTGATGAATGATTAGCATGGTTACTAAACACTAATCACTAAACGTTAAACACTTATTCACATGACCCCCTTAGCAGAAAGGCTTCGTCCTAAAACTTTAGATGAATACATCGGTCAGAAACATTTAGTAGGACCAGGTGCAATACTACGCAAGATGATTGATGCGGGACGTATCTCTTCATTTATTTTGTGGGGGCCTCCGGGTGTAGGAAAAACCACACTGGCACAGATCATTGCCAATAAACTGGAAACTCCATTCTATACCCTGAGCGCTGTTACCAGTGGTGTGAAAGATGTACGAGAAGTGATAGAACGCGCCAAGAGCAACCGCTTCTTCTCACAAGGCAGCCCTATACTGTTCATTGATGAAATCCACCGTTTCAGTAAATCGCAACAAGATTCTTTGCTTGGTGCTGTGGAACAAGGTACAGTAACATTGATAGGTGCCACTACAGAGAATCCCTCTTTTGAGGTAATCCGCCCACTACTGTCACGATGCCAACTCTATGTACTGAAGTCTTTGGAGAAAGAAGACCTCATGGAATTACTGCAACGTGCCGTCACCACCGACCATATTCTGAAAGAACGTAAAATCGAACTGAAAGAAACGACTGCCATGCTCCGCTATAGTGGTGGAGATGCACGCAAACTGCTTAATATTCTGGACCTTGTAGTTTCTTCCGAAGCTAATGATCCGGTGGTCATTACTGATGAGATAGTAACCGAACGCCTGCAACAAAATCCTCTGGCTTACGACAAAGATGGAGAAATGCATTATGATATCATATCTGCTTTCATTAAGTCTATTCGTGGCAGTGATCCCGATGGTGCCATATATTGGCTGGCTCGTATGGTAGAAGCCGGGGAAGACCCTGCCTTTATTGCCCGCCGACTCGTCATCTCCGCATCGGAAGACATCGGACTGGCAAATCCAAATGCTATGCTGATTGCCAATGCTTGCTTTGATGCTGTGATGAAAGTGGGCTGGCCCGAAGGACGTATTCCATTGGCAGAAGCCACTATTTATCTTGCTACAAGTCCGAAGAGTAATTCCGCCTACATGGCCATCAACAATGCCTTGGAACTTGTACGGGAAACAGGCAATCTACCCGTTCCTCTACATTTGCGCAATGCGCCCACCAAACTGATGAAACAGTTAGGATACGGTGATAACTATAAGTATGCGCACGATTATCCCGGTCATTTCGTTAAGCAACAATTCATGCCCGATGAGTTGAAGAACCGCCGTCTTTGGGAAGCACAAGACAATGCTGCCGAGCAGAAACATGCAGAACGCATGAAAGCATTATGGGGTGAGGATAAGTTTAAGAAATAACCCTTACTTGATATCCCATACTACCTCCTCCAACAAACACACCGGCCACAACAAAATATACCATTATGAGTATAATCCTAAATCTTTTCCCTAAATTTGCGTACTCACTTTAAACATAAACAGAATGAGAACTGTAGTATTAGACGGTTACACCGCAAATCCCGGTGATCTTTGCTGGGACAAATTGAAAGAGTTTGGCGAATGCGTAATTTATGATCGTACCGCCCCCGCCGAAGTACTGGAACGTGCTGCCGGTGCAGAAGCCCTCCTCACCAATAAAGTAGTGATCAACAGCGAAATGATGGCTGCCCTGCCCGATCTGAAATACATCGGCGTGCTGGCTACAGGCTACAACGTAGTAGACATAGCTGCCACCCGTGAACGTGGCATCATCGTCACCAACATTCCCGCATACAGTACCCCCTCTGTTGGACAAATGGTATTTGCCCACATACTGAATATCACTCAGCAAGTACGCCATTACTCTGAAGAGGTCAGCAGAGGAGACTGGAGCAAGAGCCCCGATTTTTGTTTCTACAATACTCCGCTCATTGAATTGCTCGGCAAGAAGATAGGAATCATCGGCTTAGGACAGACCGGATATAACACTGCCCGCATAGCTATTGGCTTCGGAATGAAAGTATGGGCCTACACTTCTAAATCACGTCTGCAGCTCCCACCCGAAATCAGAAAAGCAGATCTCGACCAATTATTTCACGAATGCGACATCATCAGTCTGCACTGTCCGTTGAACGACAGTACTCGCGAAATGGTCAATGCCAGCCGTCTCTCTTTAATGAAACCTACCTCCATCATTATCAATACCGGGCGTGGGCCACTCATTAATGAACAAGATCTCGCCAATGCCCTGAACACCGGACAAATATATGCCGCCGGACTGGATGTTCTCTCCGAAGAACCACCTCGTTCAGACAATCCGTTATTGACTGCACGAAATTGCTTCATCACCCCACACATTGCCTGGGCCAACTTTGAAGCACGCCAGAGACTGATACATATAGCAGTTAGTAACCTGAAAGCATACGCGGAAGGGAAACCGGTAAATATTATAAAATAACATTCCTTTTAATAAACATGGGAAAATCAGAAATTCACAGTCTCTTCCGCAGTATTCCGGTGATCCTGACAATCATTCTGGCTACTGTTACTATTATCTCCACCTTTTCCGGGAACTTTGATCCTGCTAATTCCAAATATATGCCTGTGTTGGGATTAGCTCTTCCAGTATTGCTGATATGTAATCTGCTGGTTGCTATCTGTTGGGCATTTGCCCGCAGTCGCTGGATCCTCATCCCTTTTGCAGCATTGGCCTTCAATTACGGTTATATACTTTCCGTTTTTCAATTCAATTTCACAAAAAAAATCCCTGAAGGACATTACAGTAGTAACTATGCCGATGGATATCTGAAAGTAGCCACTTATAATGTCGGCAATTTTGGTACCGAGATCACCGGCTACTCCTGCAAAGAGATTGCCCGCTACATGAAACAGCAAGAAGTCGATGTACTCTGCTTCCAAGAATTCGGCGACAATCAGCACTTTCCGATGGACAGCATCCGTAATGTATTTTCCCACTGGCGATATGCCCTGATACCCACTGAAGACTCCATCAGCGGAGTGCTCCCTATCGCCATATTCAGCCGTTACCCACTCATCAATCCCCGTTTTATTTCTTATCCGCAAAGTGCCAACTGCAGCATGCAGTGCGACATCATATTAGGAAGAGACACTGTCCGTCTGCTCAACAACCACTTGCAGACTACCAGTGTCAATCAAAACCGTCGGAAATGGGAACGTGGTCTTAACAATACGAATGACACCCGTCGTGAAGTGGAAGTTGTACAAGGTGCTATCAACACTTTGCACGACAACTTTGTGAAGCGTGCCGAACAGACAGACAGTATCTGTCAGTTGGCCCTTGCCAGTCCTTACTCCGTAGTAGTGTGCGGCGACTTCAACTCTTTGCCGTCTTCCTACACCTATGCGGAATTAAGTGATATACTTAAAGACGGGTTCCGCACCAGTGGACGGGGTTACATGTATACCTTCCGCTACTTCAAACGTTTGTTGCGTATCGACTATATTTTCCATTCACCCGCCATTCAGGGATACCGTTACTACTCGCCTGATCTGGACTTATGCAGTGACCACAACCCGGTACTGATGGAAATGAAAATAAAGAAATAAATCTAAATCATTCATCTAAAACATTTGCTTATGAAAAGACAACTACTCCTATTTATTCATTTATTACCTGCATTGCTGTTTGCACAGCAAGAAGTTATCTTCCCTGATGATTTTAAAACGAACGCTTTAGATGGGAAAGAAGTGACTATTACCAATACACTGACGCTGACAAACAATTACAGCTATGCCTACGGTTCAATCACTCTTTCTGACGGTCCGCTATGGACTCCCACAGAAAAGAATCTACCCGGTGTAGAGATGTTCAATCAAAAGAATAAAGAGAATCAAGATAATCAGATCACTGTAAAGCAAGGAGCTTACTCATTCACTGATGCAAATGGTACCTGCCGCATCGGACAGACCGTAGCAAAACTGACCGGAACCGCCAGTTACAGTAATGGTAAATACACCATTACGTTAACAAAGAAACCGGAGTTTCAAGGCAATGAACGTCCCATAACCTGTGAGATTGAAGAAGATTATAATTTGAAAGTTGTCAGTTTTAATGTCGAGAACTACAAGGGAACTAATGACGTACAGCGAACCAAAATAGTAGCTGCATTGAAAGCCATGGATGCCGATATCTATGCCCTACTTGAAGTTTTCGGTAACTCTTCACTGAATGATCTTTGCACTGCATTGAACACTACCTGTCAAACAGACCAATATAAGTACATTGAGAATTCAACAGCTAATCAAGGCATGGCTTGCTTCATTTATAACAGTAATACGGTAACTCCTTTCAGAGATCTCCAAAAAAACAAACTAGCAGACAACGGATATCTGCCAAACCGAAAGATTGCACAGGCTTTTAATCTCAAGGCTAATAATGAGCGCTTTATCGTTTGCTTAAATCACTGGAAAGCAAAGGATAATAGCTATAATAAACCAGATGAATATGCCGATACAGGTGATGGTCAAGGTAGTCATGTTCTGCGCCGTGTGCACGAAGCTGAAGCTACTCTTGAATTTATCAAAACTGTTACTGCCTATTTTGAAGATGAAGATGTCCTCATAGTTGGTGACTTAAACTCATACTCCAAAGAAGATCCCATCCGGGTACTGGAAGAAGGCGAATTGATAAATGAACTTCAAAAATATGCACCTAATGAATACAGCTATGCCTTTTTTAGCAACAATAGCTACGCAACCGGTTATTTAGACCATAGTTTTGCTACTGCTACATTGGATGCTCAAATACGTTATGCTCATCCTTTTCATATCAATGCCGATGAGCCTGATGCACTTAAAATTGGAGGTAAACCGCAAGAAGACAATATGTACCGCTGTTCCGACCATAATCCTATCGTTACTTTCATAAAGCTGGGTACTACTACAGGTATTGAAAACCCTACTCTTTCGCGCCCTGATATTCAGCTGACCGGTGATCCACGCAATGGTTATCTTACTTTGGTGAGTAATACCGACTTTGTACTCACCCGTGCCGAGATTGTCAATATCAGCGGACAAGTCATTGTTGCATATGATACCAGCAACACCAGAAATACAGAAAACCATTTCACATTGCCTGTAAAAAGTCTGGTACGTGGTTTCTATCTGGTGCGTGCTTACGATGCACAAGGTAAGTGTACTACATGCAAGGTCGTGCTTCCTTAAGCCTCAAACCAGTTCTCACTGTACAAACACGAAAAGCAGTCATGTCTTAAAAGCCACACTTTATCACCTCAAATGTCACAGATAACCTATGGCATTTGAGGTGATAAAGTGTGGCTTTCCAAATAATAAAGAGTATTGATACTATCACCAGAGCTGGTATTCCTCTGGCATGATCAACAACAACTAAACCATCAGCAGCTATTTTTCTTTTTCTGTTGTTATTATTATATCTTTTGTCTTCTTTATTAACTAAAGAAATCGCATGAACCATGCAGAAAAGATACATGTATTCTACCTAAGCACGCAATTCGGATAGTAATACCAATTACTCAATAATAAACTAGTAAACACCAATACCTTTAAATATTTCTTTGGACACTAAGTTCTGTATACTAAAGTTCTACATTGTCGTTAGTGGGTGCTGGAAAAAAAAATATCTTCATATTTTCTTATCCTTTATGTGGCTCTGCAAAGGTAAGCATTAAAGCAACTGTGAGTTGGTGCACGTTTCCAGTCTGTTTTTGTATCAGAAAACTAATGGAAGATATTTTTAATTAAAAATTGCACCTAATCTTAATTATTACATTTAAAGATTTTAACGGTCAAAATTACATCGGTAAATTACTAATTTATATTATTTTCTGCACATTTATATTTTATAATAGGAGCAGTACAAAAAAAGGCTACCTAAATTTCTAAGGTAGCCTTTTCTATAAAACTTAAGATTTCATTTATTTCGGTATCCCTACATAAATATTATCCAGTTGATAAGTAGTAGAAACCAAATTATCACCCTTTGTACCATTACCCAGATATTTGAAGCCGATATATATCGTCTTACCTGTATAAGCAGAAAGATCTATAGTATGATTGGTCCAGTTTGAATCATAACCACCTACAGAAGACTTATCAATCACTAAACTAGAAGTCAAATCAGTCCAAGTTGAAGAAGCAATACTTCCCGGTTCTCCATTAAAGTCTTCAGAAACCATCACACTGAATGCATCACCATTATAATAACCCAACTTCATATCAAACTTCAATACCATATCCATTCCTAATTTCAAAGCAGGGGTCATCAGCCAATTCTCTAATACGCCTTCGTGCTTATTTGCAGAAATATTTGCATACAAATTACCACTGAATGATCTATATTCCCAGTCATAAGAGCCTTGTAACAAAGCATTCAGCCAACCATTTAAAACAACTTTTTCATAGGCAACACCCGATTCAAAGTTTTCATCCAATACCACTTCTGCAATTTCACTTGGTAAACTCACTGTCCACTTGCTTTCGTTATTATCAACTTTGGCGCGAGCCTCTTTTTCAACAGTATTAGTATTCGTCACACTCTCTTCACGAGATACCTTGATATTATCAAGCTGAATTGTGGTATTAATAGAGGAAGAACCTGAATATTTAAAAACGATATACACATTCTTACCAGCATATTTATCCATATTCATAGTACCGGCAGTAGCTAATTTCCCATAACCACTGACTGGTTCCTTAGGAATATTAAAGCTAGAGGTTACATCTACCCATGTAGCTCTCTCCAGATTAGCCTTACTTGCAGCTCCAACATAATCTTCTGAAATAAGAACTGAAAGCACATCTCCTTTATAATATCCGGTACAAACATCAAAGCTAAACAAATCCCCTTTAGTAATCATTGTATTAGGAGAAATAAACCAATTGACTGTATTAGCTTTTACATTGCCACATTGAGTATAGGTGTTTCCACTATAACTTTGATCTTGCCAGGTATTAGTACCTTCCAATATAAAATTAGTCCAACCTGGAATTTCTGTGACATCATATACCGTAACATTTCTTTGGAAATCAACATCTAGTGCACTGATTTCAGAAACAATTGTTTCTTTCTGAATCAAATTATATTTAACTGTGGCTTCTGAACCTTTCTCTGCAGTATAATAATTCTTATTCAACCATTCTTCTATTTTAGTCTTGGCTACAGCTTTCGGGTCATCAGAGTTATCTTCACCCTGATTAAAGCCGTTAGCTCCCGTATAAGTTCCGCCATAAGTCAACTGTAATTTGACTAAATTGTCCGGAGTATATTCTTGAAAACCATCAAAATCGGGTTCATGATTACATGAGGTAAACATGAATGCCAATGCTGCAGTTGCTAATAATATCTTTTTCATATTCATCAATTCTTTTACTATCATAAAATTAGAATCTAACCTTCATACTCATAGACCATGTACGTCCAAAGCCATAGAATACAGTTGCATCTTTCCAACCATGACCACCAGTCTTGGCACCATTGTCTGTAGCATCCGTAATATACTGTTCATTCAAGAGGTTATTACAATTAGCATTCCACGTTGCATCCAAACCTGCAAATTTGAAACGATAACTGATATTTGCATCAAACGTAAATGCAGATGGAATACGCCATGGTTGTGCCACATCTACCGGATCACCATTAAGAGCACCAGTTGTGATCAATCCTGCAATATCATAATCAGAATAATTACGTCCGTAGAAGTTTCCATCAACGCCAATACGAAGCCCTTTCATTACTTCATAATTCAATCCTAAAGCAGCTGTAGTTTGAGCAGAGTTACCAATTTTTATATCCTTGGTATTCATCAAAAGCTTAGCATGTTCAGGCGAACCCGGAGTTACTTCCATCATATTTTTATCTACAGCTTGTCCATTTTGATTATACATATAACCTAATACACCATCTTTAGTCATTGTCCAATCACCGAATGAGAACATACCGTTTATAGTCAAGTTACGTACTGGGCGGAACTGGAAGTCCAATTCTATACCTTGGTGAAGTTCATTCACTCCATTCAAATATACATAAGAACTTTCCTGAGCAACAGTCAAACGTTTCTGAATAGTACGATCATTCCAAGTTGTACGATATAAGTTCAAATTAGCAGAGAACAGACTAGATACATAACCATAACCTAATTCAAAAGAGAAAACTCCTTCATTCTTGCAGTTCGGATTAAACTCATTACTAGTCTGAGAGTTCAAGAAAATACCACCTGAGAAGTACGGAGTACGGGAATAATAACCAATATTAGCAAATATATTATTATGAGAATCCAGATTATAATTGAGACCTCCCTTAATACCATAACCAACTTTTGTTTTCTTAGGAGATTCTTCATTGTCTGCATAGAAATAGTCTTTACGCCAGTTAGTAGCAGCATTCACATTGCCAGATACAATTACAGAAAGTTTATCCTGTGTATACTCTAACTGTCCGAAAGCTCCATATTGAGCAATATAACTATCAAAATTACGATATACGACATCACCTACTCCCAAACGTGCATTTTGCCATGCAATATCATCTTTCTTATAAGGTACGCTTGCTCTATCCGTATCTACAACATAGGCACCACCCAATAAATCGGCAACTTCAGCCTTGTGTCCACCATTATAATAACGTAAGTCAATACCACCCTGCAAATTAAAGTTATCATTCAATTGATTACTATAAGTAGAGAGTAAACCATACCACATGTGGGTATTCTTATTCTTTGCCAGAGCTGCAATACTACCATTATTTGATTTTGCATTGTCTTCCATCAAAGCACCAAAATCAAAAGTACCATCAACTTTACGATAATTTGTATTAGGAATACCATTCGTTGCACCATAAAGTTTTGAATAGGAAGCACCTACACCGCGATAACCATAACCATCGCCAATAGACAAATAAAGTGAAGAAGACAGACTTGATTTACGATCAATTTCCCAAACATGATTCAGAGAAATCTGAGGCTTGTGATAAACATTATAGCTCGTTCCCGTCATAATATTCCCATTCATATCATAACCAAAAGCTGCATTATAACGATAGCCAACACCGTTATTAATTTTCTTCTGCTTATCCCATTCTTCAATAGTCAATTCATCATAACGTTTATTATGAGTCTGAGGAGCACCAGTTGCAGTCAAAGACAAAGAATGATTATCTCCAATACGCTTAGAAATATTCACAAACCAAGAATATGCATCAAATTCACAACCTTGGACATAACCGTCACCCCAAGTTTTTGCACCTAATACAGAAAAAGCCCAACCATCTTTAGTCAATCCTGAAGACAAACTAAATAATACTTTATTATAGCCATCATTACCAATTCCATAGGATAATGTACCGCCTTGCTTTGCATCTATAGAGTTCGTTATGACATTAATAGAACCTCCGACAGAAGGAGAAGAAACTTTAGAAGCTCCCAAACCTCTCTGAACCTGCATAGAACGAGTAACATCTGACAAACCAGCCCAATTAGACCAATAAACGCCTCCCCATTCCATATCATTCATCGGGACACCATTAATCATAATACCTACATTAGTCTGTCCGAAACCACGTACAGTAACGCGCGATTCACCAAAACCTCCATTATCTTTTGAAGCATAGATACCAGGAGTTGATTTCAGAATTTCAGGAAATTCTTGTGAGCCCAAACGTTCTGAAATAAATACAGGGTCGACAGTAGAAACAGCAACCGGAGTTTTACGAGAAACAGCGATGGAAGAAGTAATCGTCACGTCATTCAGCATCACTGCATCTGGCTCCATCTTGATAATACCTAAATCTACTGAAGATTTTTTCTGTGTAACTTTCGTCTTTAAATCTTTATATCCAACGTACTTGAATACCAATGTAGCATTAGGCCCAACTTTTTGTGTAAAGTTTCCATCGATATCCGTTACACTACCCTGGCTAGTACCCTCTACTACGACAGAGGCGCCTATCAACGGTTCGCCTGTTTCTGCGTCAACAAGCTGACCCTTCACTGTAGTCTGGGCAAATGCCGCAGCACTGAATACAGACAGCACAGCCACTAACAGGAAATGAATTAGATGTTTTTTCATACTTCTGTTTTTTGTTAATTAAATGTGTTAATTAAATATTAATTTCTGTTTTAAGACGCAAATATAATTAATAAGATTTAGATTTGTATTACATTTCTGCTACAAAATTTCAGAGTAGATAGGAGTTATTGAGACTTTTTATAACAAGAAAGCCCTACAAGTTTTTTGCAGGGCTTTCTATTTGTCACTAAAATATAATTTATGCTATCAGATTCCTATCGATCATCAGTCATTCATTAGCTTTCTATAACGAACACGGGTAGGTTCTTCTTTTCCTAAACGTTTCTGTTTATTTTCCTCATATTCTGAATAAGAACCTTCGAAATAGAAGACATTGGAGTCTCCTTCGAACGCAAGAATGTGAGTACAAATACGATCGAGGAACCAACGGTCGTGACTGATGACTACGGCACATCCGGCAAAATCTTCAAGACCTTCTTCAAGAGCACGAAGAGTATTTACATCTATGTCATTGGTAGGTTCGTCCAGCAAGAGTACATTACCTTCTTCTTTCAATGCCATAGCAAGATGCAGACGATTGCGTTCACCACCGGAAAGCACACCACAAAGTTTCTCCTGATCACCGCCGGAGAAGTTAAAACGTGACAGGTAAGCACGCGCATTAATATCGCGTCCACCCATACGAATCAGTTCCGTACCACCGGATATAACCTGATAAACACTCTTATTCGGATCGATGTCACTGTGTTGCTGGTCTACATAAGCCACCTTTACGGTCTCTCCTACCTCAAACTCACCTTTATCTACGGTTTCCAATCCCATAATCAGGCGGAACAACGTAGTTTTACCGGCACCGTTAGGACCGATAATACCAACGATACCATTGGGGGGAAGCATGAAGTTGAGGTCATCGAACAGTAACTTATCACCATAGGCCTTGGCCACATGTTTCGCTTCGATAACTTTATTACCAAGACGCGGACCATTGGGAATGAAGATTTCCAGTTTCTCTTCCTTCTCCTTGATGTCTTCGTTCATCAATTTATCGTAAGAGTTCAAACGTGCTTTTCCTTTTGCCTGACGTGCCTTAGGTGCCATGCGTACCCAATCCAACTCACGTTCCAATGTTTTACGGCGCTTACTGGCTGTCTTTTCCTCCATTTCCATACGCTTGGTCTTCTGTTCCAACCAGCTGGAGTAGTTACCCTTCCAAGGAATGCCTTCACCACGGTCGAGTTCAAGAATCCAGCCTGCTACATGATCAAGGAAATAACGGTCGTGAGTAACGGCAATTACCGTACCTTCGTATTGTTGTAAATGTTGCTCCAACCAATCGATAGATTCAGCATCAAGGTGGTTGGTAGGCTCATCCAGCAACAGTACGTCAGGCTTCTGCAACAACAAGCGACAGAGTGCCACACGACGGCGTTCACCTCCTGAAAGATGTTCCACACTTGCATCTTCGGGCGGGCAACGAAGGGCATCCATAGCACGCTCCAATTTACTATCCAGATTCCAGGCATCAGTGGCATCGATAATATCCTGCAACTCTCCTTGACGTGCAAATAGCTTGTCCATCTTATCAGCATCCTCGTAGTATTCAGGCAGACCAAACTTCTGATTGATCTCTTCATACTCAGTCAATGCATCTACAATGGGCTGCACACCTTCCATTACAATCTCTTTTACAGTTTTTGTAGGATCCAGATAAGGCTCCTGGGCCAGATAGCCTACTGAGTAACCCGGTGAAAACACCACTTCGCCCTGATAAGACTTGTCCAACCCGGCGATAATCTTCAGCAAGGTAGATTTACCGGAACCGTTCAAACCGATGATACCGATCTTTGCGCCATAGAAGAACGAAAGATAGATGTTCTTCAACACCTGCTTATTGTTCTGCTGAATGGTCTTGTTCAGCCCTACCATAGAAAAGATAATCTTTTTATCGTCAACTGTTGCCATAAAGTTTTAAGTGTATTATATTAATAATGTATTTACTTTAATACTATGCAGCGTTCTTTGCAGTCTGCCACAAAACTTTGGCAAAGATAAGAAAAAAAGAGAAATCCTTTTGCTTTTTCAAAAAATGTCTCTATCTTTGCGCCCGCTTAACAGCGATAAAGGTCTGATTCGCTAGCTCAGCAGGTAGAGCACAACACTTTTAATGTTGGGGTCTTGGGTTCGAGCCCCAAGCGGATCACACAAAAGGAACTTTGAAAGTTCCTTTTTTTTATTCAAAGAAGGCTAAAGCATCTGATTGATAGCTCCTTACAAATCAAAACACAAAGAAGACTTTAACTAAATAACTATATCTAAACCATTTCGTCATGAAGAGAAAATTACTATTGCTGACCCTTTTGGCCTTATCCTTATCTGCCGTTCAGGCTCAGACTCAACTTAAATGGAATGCTTTATATTGGGCCATGGGTGTAGTAAACATGTCGGCAGAAACCAAACTTGCAGATAAGTGGACATTTAATGGAGATGCCGTATACTCACCCTGGAAAAGCATCGAGGGCAACCCTATGAGATTCGGCCAACTAATTGTAGAAGGCAGATATTACCCTAAAGGAGCATTCAACGGACTCTATCTGGGAGGATATGGCAGTTATCACAGACTATTTAAATTCACAAAATGGAATTATATCAATCATGATAAATATCAAAAAGGCAATGGCATGTCTTTCGGAGCTACTTTAGGCTATCAAGTTAAAATTAACGACCGTTGGGCAGTGGATCTCTTCGCAAGCTATGGATGGCAACATTCCAGATATAAAGGCTATATTAAATCCACCGGAGAAATGTATGTGGGCAAAAATGCCAGCGCCGAATGGTTACCTTACAAATTAGGTGCATCTTTTGCTTATCGGCTGGGAAAGAGGTGAACATAGAACAAACAAAACTGATTATAAAAATAGAAACGCCTGAAAAAGAAAACTGCGAAACTTGCTTAGTAAGATTTCAAAAAAATTCCTGCACTACTTTGATCGTGCAGGATTTTTTTATCAACTAACTACGTCACTAATTCTGATATCCAATGCTAATTGGAAGAATACTCCTTTAATTATAGAGTCCAGAGGATAAATACAAAGTGTTAAACAAACACAATGACTCACCTTTTCTAAAATATTCCATATATATTTGCAGCATCTGACACATATGTCAGACAAATATTTCAAAGTCATTATTTATACACAGAAACAGCAAATATCTATTATGGATACTTACAAAGTCGGTCTGGATATCGGCTCTACTACCGCTAAAATAATAGTGCTGGATAAGAGCTATAACAATGTCCTTTTCTGCAAATATGAAAGGCATCAGGCAAAAGTACAGGAATGCTTACTGGAATTTTTTCACCAGTTGAAAGAACAGTTGGGTGATGTTGCCTTATCAATCAATATCACCGGTTCAGTAGGCATGGGAATTGCAGAGAAATATTCTTTGCCTTTCGTACAAGAGGTCGTGGCGGCAACCCAGTATATCCGTCTGAATCACCCCGGTATATCTACTATGATCGATATAGGAGGAGAAGATGCAAAAGTCGTCTTCTTTCAGGATAATCAGGCCACCGATTTACGCATGAACGGAAATTGCGCCGGAGGGACTGGTGCTTTTATCGACCAGATGGCAATTCTCTTAGGAGTATCTGTAGATGAGTTAAGCGGACTTGCGCTCCGGGCAACACATGTATACCCGATAGCCTCGCGATGTGGCGTTTTCTGTAAGACAGATATACAGAATCTGATAGCCAAGAATATATCCAAAGAGGACATTGCAGCTTCCATCTTCCATGCTGTAGCTGTACAAACCATTGTTACGCTTGCACACGGATGCGATATCGTAGCCCCGGTCTTGCTTTGTGGAGGTCCCTTAACCTTCATTCCGGCACTCAGAAAGTCATTTGCCAACTACTTACAGTTATCGCAGGAGAAAGACTTTTTGTTACCGGAAAACAGTAATCTCATACCAGCTTGGGGAACAGCCTTGACCGAAAGTTCACGGACAATGACTGTAACAGACTTAATCAAACTTTTAGAAAGCCAAACCGGAAAAACGTACCGTGCACAAAACAGTCTTCCACCCATATTCAATGATGAACCTGAATATCAGCAATGGAAGAAAAGAATGGAGCAATACGGAATGCAACGAACAGAATTGGCAACCGGAATACAACAGGCAACTTTAGGAATAGACTCCGGTTCTACCACAACAAAGATTGTGTTAATCGATGAACAGGACCGCATCCTGTATTCCTATTACCACAATAACAATGGCAATCCGATAAAAGCTGTGGAAGAGGGGTTACAAAAGCTATATGAAGAATGCCAGAAGAAAGGAACGATTTTACAAATAAAAGGTGGATGTACCACCGGATATGGAGAAGATCTGATAAAAGCAGCTTTCCAAATGGATAGTGGTATTATTGAAACCATAGCCCACTATATGGCTGCCAAACATATCAGCAAGGATGTATCTTTCATTCTGGATATTGGCGGACAAGACATGAAAGCCATATTTGTCAATGGTGGAATCATCAACCGGATTGAAATCAACGAAGCATGCTCATCCGGATGTGGTTCTTTCATCAGTACCTTTGCCCAATCATTGGGCTATCAGGTAGAGGATTTTGCCAGAGAGGCTTGTTTCTCAAAAGCTCCATGCGACTTGGGAACACGCTGTACTGTATTCATGAACTCCAAGGTAAAGCAAGTACTCCGTGAAGGAGTATCCGTAGCAGATATAGCAGCCGGATTATCTTACTCTGTCGTTAAAAACTGCCTGTATAAGGTATTACAACTGAAAAAGTCGGACGAACTGGGGAAACACATCGTTGTGCAAGGTGGAACCATGCGCAATGATGCCATTGTACGGGGACTGGAAAAACTGACAGACAGGGAAGTTTTCCGTAGTGATTGCCCTGAATTGATGGGAGCATTCGGTTGTGCCCTTTATGCCAAACAGACTGCGACCACTCGAGTTACGAACCTGCAAGACATGATGCAGCGGGCACAATTCACATCCAAGCAGGTTCAATGTCACGGATGTGAAAATCAATGTGCCGTCACCCGGTATTCATTCAGCAACGGGGGAAACTATTTCTCCGGAAACAAATGCGAAAAGGTATTCACAAACAAAGGAAATGAATACGAAAAAGGAATGAATGCCTATGAGAAAAAGATCGAGCTATTATTCGACCGCCAGACCGACATAGCCACTCCCCTACTGACAATCGGCATTCCACGTATCCTGAATATGTATGAAGAGTTTCCTTTCTGGTATTCCCTGTTTACAGAATGTGGCATTCAGCTACACCTGTCAGAAGCCTCAACATTCAGTAAATATGAAAAGGCCGCTAATATGGTGATGTCCGACAATATCTGTTTTCCTGCAAAGTTGGTACACAGCCATATTCAAAATCTTATCGACTGTAAGGTAGATAGGATATTCATGCCATTCGTCGTATTCGAAGGGATTGACAAGCAGCAGCAAAACAGCTATAACTGCCCCATTGTGTCCGGTTATTCACAAGTTATTAAGAGTGTGCAGACAGGAAATTTACCAATCGATTCTCCGGTTATCACTTTCAAGGAGAAAGACTTATTATATAAGCAGTGCCATGACTACCTGAAACAGTTAGGGGTATCGGAACATATTCTTAAAAAAGCATTCAACCGTGCACTGGAAGCACAAGATTCATTTGAAAAAGCAATCGTTGATTATAACAAACAGATAATTGAAGAAGGGAAGAGGAAACAGCAGTTGATTATCCTTCTTGCCGGACGCCCCTATCATGCAGATCCATTAGTACAGCATAAGATTTCAAACATGATTAGCACAATGGGAGTTCATGTAATAACAGACGATATTGTCCGCCACCAAGACATCCCGCTGGAAGGAGTGAACTTCTTGGCTCAATGGGCATTTACCAACCGCATTCTGAAATCAGCAAAATGGGCTACACAACAGGGAAACCATGTTCAATATATGCAGCTAACTTCTTTTGGATGTGGACCTGATGCTTTCCTGATAGATGAAATACGCGCTTTACTGAAGCGATGCGGGAAAAACCTTACCTTATTGAAAATTGATGATATCAGCAATACCGGCTCCATCAAGCTACGGGTACGTTCGCTGGTAGAAAGCCTGCATATCAGTTTACAACAAGCAGAAGAAAAACGGATGCAGAAATTCATATCCACCCCTCCTTTCACCAAGAAAGACCGGAAGAAGAAAATTATTGCACCGTTCTTCACTCCCTTTATTTCACCACTTATCCCTTCAATCATGAAAGTAGCGGGATATGAGATGGAGACATTGCCGATAAGCGATGAACTCTCATGTGACTGGGGACTAAAATATTCCAATAATGAAGTCTGCTATCCGGCTACACTAATTGTAGGCGATATTGTAAAGGCATTTAAAGACGGACGTTATGATCCGGATAATACCTGTGTAGCCATCACGCAGACAGGAGGACAATGTCGAGCCAGCAACTACATCTCCCTGATAAAAAAAGCATTAATAGAGAACGGATATACTCAAACTCCAATCCTCTCCATTGCATTCGGTAGCGGAATAGACAATCAGCAACCGGGTTTTAAAGTCAATTGGTTGAAGATACTGCCTATAGCGCTTGCCGCTGTTTTATACAGTGACTGCATCGCCAAATTCTATTATGCATCTGTCATCCGCGAAAAAGAACCGGGACAGGCTGCTAAACTGAAGGATTTATATCTGGAAGCAGCAAAGCCTCTCATTCTGAAAAACCAGCCGGAGGATTTATTGAGTTATTTATCCCTGGCAGCCGAAGAGTTCAACCGGATTTGCCTGAAGAAACCATGTCCCAAAGTAGGAGTTGTAGGAGAGATTTTTCTGAAATTCAACCCCTTTGCACAAAAGAATATTACTACATGGCTCATTGACAGAGGAATTGAAGTGGTACCTCCATTGATGACGGACTTCTTCATGCAAAGTTTTGTCAATATGAAAGTCAACCAAGATAGTCATATAATGCGAAAAAAGATTCCGGACTTTGTTATAGACTGGTTATATAGAAAGGTGCAAAACCAAATCAGCAAAGTCAACAAAACGGGAAAAGAATTCTGCTATTTCCAGCCTTTTGAAAGTATCTACGAGAAAGCGGAAAGAGCCAAACAGATTATATCACTGAACACTCAATTTGGTGAAGGTTGGCTAATTGCCGGCGAGATGTCCTCTTTCGTCAGTCAAGGGATTAATCATGTCGTAAGTTTGCAACCTTTTGGCTGCATCGCCAACCACATTGTGGAAAAAGGTATAGAAAAACGAATAAAGTCCCTCTACCCTCAAATAAATATATTATCTTTAGATTTCGACAGCAGCGTCAGCGATGTGAATATCACCAACCGCTTATTGCTTTTTGTTGACAACATAAAATAAAAAAGACTATGGGAGCTACAGAAAACAACGAATTGGAACACCAAATAATTGAAACAGCCAAACAACTTTTTATAGAAAAAGGGTTTGCCGAAACCAGTATGAGCGATATAGCCGCAAGAGTTGGAATAAACCGCCCTACCCTGCATTACTATTTCAGGACAAAGGACCGTATGTTTCAGGCGGTATTCGGCTCGATAGTGATGACATTATTGCCGAAAGTGCAGGACATCATAAAGCAGGATCTACCGTTCATAGACCGCATAAACAGGATATTGGATGAATATGTAACGCTTTTCACCGAAAACCCGGACATTCCCAGGTTTATATGTGGAGAAATTCAACGTGACATAGATCATCTATTCGCAACAGCAAAAGATATGCAGTTTGATAAAATTTTCCTGGTTATAAAGGATCGTATGCTTCAGGAGATGGAAACCGGAAAGTTAAAGAAAGTACCTATCCATACCGTTTTCATGACTTTCTACGGTCTGCTCACTTTCCCTCTGCTTGCAAAGAATCTGCTGACGCACATATTCCTGAATGATGAAGCAGATTTTCCAGCTCTCATGATTGAATGGAAACAGTATATCATATTCCATATGGCAAATTTGCTGTACCACGATAAAGAAGGATAGAATAATTCTAAATATCATTAAAAAAGTATGTACCTGATTAGCTTTATCAGTACATTTGATTGTTACTCATATATATAACCCATAAAATATAAGTATGTATGAAAGCAATCCGAATTATTTTTTCCTTATTGCTGATTATGGCAATCAGTATACCGACTCTTTCTGCACAAACTAAGAAAGAAAAGAAAGAGCTAAAGAAACAAGCGGTTGAAAAACTCATCACATCCGGGAAATATAAAATAGATGTGAACCGGGCACTTCCTGCAAGGGGACGGTCTGTGATGCTGACTTCTCCATATTCTGTAGAAATCAGGAACGATTCCATCATATCCCATCTACCTTATTATGGAAGGGCCTATTCAATTCCTTATGGTGGCGGAGAAGGGCTCAACTTCAAAGCTCCACTTACCGACTACAAGCTGGATTGGGATAAGAAAGGAACAGCAAAAATTAAATTCACGGCACGGAGCACGGAAGATAAATTCGATTTTGATATCGATATTTTTAGCAACGGCTCCTCTACCATATTCGTAAACATGCAAAACCGCCAGTCCATCAACTTTCAGGGAGAAGTAGATATGACGGAAAAAGAAATAAAAAAATAAGGTATATAACCTGCCAATGATTACCTTTGTGCAATGACATCCTAAATTTATGTACAAAGAATACCCACCCTGTAGCCTGCTCTCCCCCTATATTGACAAATATTGGGAATTTAGAGGCAATCCCGAATATGGAATGCGCATCAACATACTTCCCGACGGATGCACGGATTTTATCTTCACCCTTGGAGAGGCTACACAGACGGTAGATGGCAGGCTAACCATGAAGCCTTACCGTTCCTACTTCATTGGACCGATGAATAGTTACTCGGAACTGGTAGCTTATGCGGAAACCATTCATATGCTGGGAGTCCGTTTTCTACCTTCCGGATTATCACGTTTCATACAATTACCCCTGCACGAACTAACCAATCAAAGAATTTGTGCTGATGAAGTAACTAACTTCTTCGATGCCTCGTTTGCAGAAAGACTATGTGAAGAGAATAACTTTGGAGACAGAATAAAGATAATAGAAGAATTATTCATCAAGTCTTTATACAAATATGATCTACAGACGGACCCACAGATTGCGTTTGCCATAGAACAAATAAACCGTCATCAGGGAAAACTCCCGGTACAATCATTAGTGGAAGACATTTGTCTATGCCAACGACAATTCGAACGTAAATTCAAAATGAATACAGGATACACTCCCAAAATATACAGCAGAATTATGCAATTCAAGAATGCGGTAGATTTATTGAGGAGTGCTACCTGCGATAACCTGTTATCTACTGCTGTTCATGCAGGATACTATGATGTCCCCCATCTTTCAAGAGAAATAAAAAGGATGTCAGGTAATACCCCCTACTCCTTTCTGGCCCTTCCTTCGCCGGAAGAAGAAGTCACGCTGACTTACGTAGAAGCGTAAATGTCGTTTTTATACAATGAAGGAATATCTCCGGCTACTTATATTTGCACCATTCAATTAACAAAACAGATTAAAAAGATGGAAACACTTGAAAAGAAAGCCGCAGAAATGCTTCAAAAGAGCGAAGTAGTAGTTCTTACCTCTATTAACCAAGAGGGATATCCCCGCCCTGTACCAATGAGTATGGTTAAAGCCGAAGGTATTTCAACCGTTTGGATGTCAACCGGAAACGACTCATGGAAAACAGTTGATTTTCGCAAGAATCCGAAAGGTGGTTTATGTTTCTATGCCCAGGGAGACAGTGTTTGCATGACCGGTGATGTAGAAGTTATCACAGATGCAGACATCAAACAAGAACTTTGGCAAGACTGGTTCATCAACCATTTTCCCGGCGGCCCGACTGATCCGAACTATGTCATATTAAAGTTCAAGGCTAACCATGCCACTTACTGGATAGAAGGAAAGTTCATCCACAGAAAAGTTTAATGAGTATTAAGCTGTGTTCAATAAAAAGATAATCTACCGGAAATTAACTCAATAAAGAATATAAATTCATATATTTGCGTTCACTATAAAACGAACTTATATATGAAAATCAAAACTTTATTATTCCTGTTTATCTGTCTCTCTTTAAGTGCCTGCAAGGATGATGACGATCCAAGTGGTAACGGTGATCGTCCTGATACGCAGGCATGGATAGAGGATACCATGCGCGAACATTACTATTGGTACAATGAAATACCGGCAGCCGGCAAGCTGAATTATGCGAATGATCCGGAAACTTTCTTTTATTCATTACTGTCTGATAAAGACGGGAAAGTTCGTGGGGGCAAACACCAATATTTTTCCTATATCAAAGAACTCACAGGAGGAAATACGCGTAGTACGATAAATGAAGAGTATTCATACGGTTTTGAATTTACAGGTATTTATGCTGATAAAACACATCAGGACATACTTGCGCTCGTATTATATGTAGTGAAAGGTTCGCCGGCTGATGATGCCGGATTGCAACGAGGCGACTGGATTACAAAAATCAATGATGCTCCAGTGACAGATGCTAATTTTGCATCATTATCCGGTGGCGAAGCCTGCTCATTAACAATAGCCAAATGGGACCCGGCAACAAAGAAGTTTGTGCCTCAGAATGAAAAAATAAATTTAGCATCAGCCCGGAAAGTTGAAGATGATCCGGTATATACATGGAATGTCATCGAAAGTCCGGTCAAAAATAAAAAAGTAGGTTATCTGCTTTACAACCATTTCACTGCAGGGAAAAGCGATGATGACACGTCTTACGACGACCATTTAAAATCTCTTTCAGGCTCTGACTTCAACGGAGTGGATGAATTTGTCTTGGATTTACGGTACAACAATGGTGGAGCATTATCTTCCGGTATCTTATTATGTACCATTCTCCAACCGGGAAATCAAATTGGCAGCAAATTAGGTTACCTACAATACAACGATAAACAAAAAAAAAAAAAGGTCCAATTTAATACGAACAAGAGTTTACTCGGATCAAACGGGAAAAACCTGAACCTGAAAACACTGTATGTATTAGTAAGTAGTTCCAGTGCATCCGCTTCGGAAATGGTGATCAACTCCCTGGAACCTTTTATGGATGTTGTGGTAATTGGAGAAACAACTGTAGGTAAAAACGTCGGTTCACTGGAATATACAAGCGACGACAAAAAGTGGGAGATGCACCCTATTGTTTGTCAAATATACAATTCAGTAGACTTTACTGATTATGCTGATGGAATAGCGCCGGATGTACAACTTGACGAAGCATTCACATACGTTGATGCTCAAACTGTATCTCCCATTGAAATGTTTCCTTTAGGAGATCCGAATGAACACTTATTTAAAGCTGCCATAGACCTGATTGACGGAAAAACCACCCTTACCCGGAGTATAGATGCACCGGGCACAGTCATTTATAAAAAGGTTCCCGGTAATTCAATAGACAGAAAAGCAACCGGCAGTGTGATTATTAACAAATAATCCGTAAATTTGCAGTCCGAAATTTACAGACTGTAAATCATGCAAGGAACAAAGAATCTGACTAAAGGGCCTATCAATCGCCAGTTATTTAATCTGGCGATACCCATTATGGCTACTTCCTTTATCCAGATGGCGTACAGCCTGACGGACATGGCATGGGTGGGCCGTTTAGGTAGCGAAGCAGTTGCTGCTGTTGGTGCAGTAGGTATACTCACCTGGATGTCCGGTTCCATAGCCTTACTGAATAAAGTTGGTTCTGAAGTCAGCGTAGGGCAATCTATCGGGGCTCGTAGCGAACAAGATGCACGGCAGTTCGCTTCGCATAATATCAGTATTGCCCTGCTCATTTCTGTATGCTGGGCAGCCCTGTTATTTCTATTTGCCGATCCTATCCTGCATATATTCGAACTGAAAGAGCATATCACACAGAATGCCGTAACTTACCTACGTATTGTCTCAACAGGATTACCTTTCGTCTTTTTATCAGCCGCCTTCACAGGAATATACAATGCGGCAGGACGCAGCAAGACACCTTTCTACATCAGTGGTACCGGATTGATAATGAATATCATACTCGACCCGTTATTTATCTTCGGTTTTGGCTGGGGAACAGTGGGTGCAGCCCTTGCCACATGGTTATCCGAAGCTACAGTATTCGGTATTTTCATTTATCAGCTACGGTATAAAGACAATCTGCTGGGAGGCTTCCCTTTTCTTACCCGTCTTAAAAAGAAATACACCCACCGTATATTCAAGCTCGGGCTTCCGGTAGCTACGCTGAATACCCTGTTTGCCTTTGTCAATATGTTCCTTTCACGTACGGCTTCGGAACAAGGGGGACACATCGGACTTATGGCTTTCACTACCGGAGGACAAATAGAGGCCATCACCTGGAATACCTCGCAAGGTTTCTCTACCGCATTAAGTACCTTCATTGCACAGAATTATGCTGCCGGAGAAAAATCAAGGGTAAAAAAGGCCTGGCGCACTACACTCTGGATGACATCCATATTCGGTACCCTATGCTCATTACTCTTCATCTTCTTTGGAAGTGAAGTGTTTTCCATTTTCGTACCCGAACCGGAGGCTTTCCGCGTAGGTGGTGATTTCCTGCGTATAGACGGTTATTCACAGCTCTTCATGATGCTGGAAATTACCATGCAAGGCGTATTCTACGGATTGGGAAGAACAATTCCACCAGCCATCATCAGTATATCGTGCAACTATATGCGTATACCCGTAGCCCTGCTTCTGGTACACATGGGAATGGGAGTAGACGCCATATGGTGGGCTGTAAGTGCAACAACCATTGCTAAGGGACTTATCCTCACACTCTGGTTTATACTTATAAAAAGAAAAATTCTCTAAAAATGGAGAACAAAAGACCTAAACATAACATCAACATAATTGTTATATATCTAACTTTGCATTACAAACATAGTAACATTTTTAAAAGAACAAATTATGAAAAAGATGAAAATTAGTGTACTGCTATTGAGCGGTGCTATATTATTAGGAAGCTGTAGTACAATGAACAATACCGCAAAAGGCGGTGTGATTGGTGGTGGATCAGGCGCAGCAGCCGGTGCTATCATTGGCGGACTTATCGGTAAAGGTAAGGGAGCAGCTATCGGTGCGGCTGTCGGTGCGGCAGTAGGTACAGGTGCCGGTGTTGCCATTGGCCATAAGATGGATAAGAAAGCTGCCGAAGCTGCCAAAATTGAAGGTGCACAGGTAGAGAAAGTAACCGATACCAACGGACTTGCTGCTGTAAAAGTAACTTTCGAATCAGGCATCCTGTTTGGTTTTAATTCATCAGCATTGAGCAATACATCAAAAGCTTCTTTGCGCGAACTGGCCCAGATTCTGAAGGAAGACCCTACAACGGACATTGCTATCGTAGGTCATACTGATAAAGTAGGTACGTATGAGGCTAACATGAAAGTTTCAAAGGATCGTGCATATACTGTAGAAAACTATCTGCAGGATTGCGGTGTTTCTCCTGCACAATTCAAGCAAGTGGAAGGCGTAGGCTACAATCAGTATGATGACAGCATGACAGCCAGTCAAAACCGTCGCGTGGATATCTATATGTATGCCAGCGAACAGATGATTAAAAACGCAGAAGCAGGTAAATAAGCTACAAGATATAAAGCTACGAGCTACAAGTTGCTGCGCTATTAGTCCGAAAGGTACTTGTAGCTTGTAACTCGTAGCTCGTAGCTTGTCGTTACTAACCAACAAAAGCCACGACAATAAATATGAAGAAGGTTTTGCGAATCCTACGCAATCTGATACTCTTTTTCTTTATCTCCACTATTCTCATGGTGGTGATCTATCGTTTTATTCCCGTTTACTTCACTCCCCTTATGGTTATCCGTAGTACCCAACAGATTTTTAAAGGCGAAAAACCGGTCTGGCATCACAGTTGGGTTTCTTTTGATAAAATCTCTCCTCACCTGCCGATGGCGGTAATCGCTTCGGAAGACAATCGCTTTGCTACTCACAATGGTTTCGATTTCATAGAAATAAAAAAAGCTATGAAAGAGAATGAAACACGAAAGCGGAAGCGAGGAGCCAGTACCATCAGCCAACAGACAGCAAAAAATGTATTTCTTTGGCCCCAATCTTCATGGACGCGAAAAGGACTTGAAGTTTACTTCACCTGGCTTATTGAACTCTGTTGGTCGAAAGAACGGATCATGGAAGTATATCTTAACTCTATCGAAATGGGAAAAGGTATTTATGGAGCAGAAGCTACCGCCAAATACAAGTTCCACACCACTGCCGCCAAACTAACAGCAGGGCAATGTGCATTGATTGCAGCAACCCTTCCCAACCCCATACGCTTTGATTCCGCACACCCGTCAGCTTACATCCTGCGCAGACAGTCACAGATATTAAGGCTGATGAAGTTAGTTCCCAAATTCCCTCCGGTAGAAAAAGCAGAAAAGAAAGCAGTCAAGAAGCAGAAGACAGAGAAGAAGAAAAAGAAATAATCTGTGTATATTTGTGGCATTAATATCTACGGAATGAAGAAAGCCTTGCCATTGTTCTTAATTTGCATACTTATCTGTTGTGGAGCACATGCTCAACGTACAGAAGTTTATAATCCGCATATACATACGGTGCAGGTCATCGCTAACAACGACTATATGGCTCCTGCCGTCATCCGGTTGGGTGAAGGTGAAACTGTAGAAATCTCATTCGACCACCTCACGCACGATTACCATCGTTATCAGTATGTCCTCACACATTGCAATGCAGACTGGACCCCGTCCGACCTTTCCGAAACAGAATACCTGGATGGTTTCAATGATAATCCGATAGAGGATCATGATATTTCCGTCAACACTACTCTGCCCTACACACACTATCGCCTGACGCTTCCCAATGACCAGGTACGTCCCAAACTTTCCGGTAACTATCGTCTGTTGGTTTATGATGATGCAGAGGGCAAGAATAAACCCGCTTTCAGCACTTGCTTCCGGATATTGGAGAAAGAGGTAAACATATCAGCACAAGTCAGCAGTGACACAGAGATAGATCGTAACAAGACCCATCAGCAAGTCAGCTTCAGTATCCAGCATAAGGGATATCCCATTCGTAACCCTCAGAATGAAATCAGAGTACACGTTTTACAGGATAATCGTACAGACAACGAAGTTACCAATCTTCAACCTTCTTACGTTGGTCCTGACCAGTTACGCTACGAACATAACCGTGCGCTGATATTTCCAGCAGGAAACGAATACCGCCGTTTCGAAATGGTGAGTACACGATATGCCTCACAAGGTGTGGAAAGTATCCGCTATCATGCCCCTTACTATCACGTCACGCTGCAACCGGACCAGCCACGCCTACTAAATTATAGTTATGACCAGGATCAGAATGGGCGTTTTGTAATACGGTATGATGAGGCGGTGGATAACAATACGGAAGCAGATTACTTCTTTGTACATTTCTCTCTGTTATGGGAGAACCCGCTTACAGAGGGAAAGTTTTATCTGCAAGGAGCTTTCACGTATGATGATTTTAATGAAGAGAATCTGTTGAAATACAACCCGGAGACTCACGCTTATGAGTGTACCCGATTGCTGAAACAGGGAGCATATAATTATCAGTATCTGTATGTAGCACCCGGAAGTACGGTAGGAAGCACCGCACAGGCAGAGGGGAATTTCTATGAAACGGAGAATGAATATCTGATACTTGTTTACCACCGGCCCTTTGGCGAAAGATATGACCGGCTGATCGGTATGCAACAGGTTAGTTATAAATAAGAAGCTACCTAAACAGGTATAAGAAGCAAGCTAAACAGGTATTTACCCAGCACATTTTGCATCTAAACAGTAAGTCTTATTGGGTGTTGACGTTGGTTAACAGGCCTGTCAACGTTGGTTAACAGAACCGTCAACCAACGTTGACAGACCTGTTAACCAAGGTTGGCACCCAATTATTCCTAAGAGCAAACGTTATATTGACTATGCCTGTAAACGGTTTACACTCT
>ULLR01005977.1_pt1 | contig 49672 bp, 43 predicted proteins | sample 1951381 | NCBI WGS metagenome assembly ULLR01 (sample SAMEA4835523, study PRJEB28245) | human gut metagenome | biome: gut microbiome; material: fecal sample | place: Denmark | collected 2008
ATCTCTGTATGCACCCTTACTTCTTCAAGGACGGCTATTTTCTCAAATACTCACAGACCGAACTCGTTGATAATGTTAACGACATCAAACACAATATCATTCGCGAAGTATTCAAACTTTACAACATCAGGGGCGTTGACCTCAACTCCAGCGCCGACATTCCTTCCGGCACCGGCCTGTCTTCGTCATCAGCCTTTACCGCCGGGCTCATTCACCTGTGCAACGCCTACAACGAAACCTACATGACCAAGGAAGAAATCGCCGAGCAGGCTTGCCATGTTGAAATCAACCTTTTAAACGAGCCTATCGGCAAACAGGATCAATATGCCTGCGCCTGCGGCGGCCTCAATTTCATCGAGTTTGAAAAAAGCGGCAAAGTCAACCTTGAAAAAGTTTACCTGACCACCGAAGGCTACGAACGGCTCGAAAACAACCTGCTGCTGTTTTATACCGGGCAAACCCGCGCCGCCGGAGACATTTTAAAAGAGCAGAAGAAAAACACCACCGACGACAAGAAGAAAATAGAAAATCTGCACAAAATGGTTCAGCTGGCCAGGGATCTGCGGGAAGAACTTCTCCGCAACAACATTGACGCCATGGGCGAAATTTTGCGCCGCAACTGGGAACTCAAACGGGAACTGGCCAGCGGCATTTCCAACGATTTTATCGACCGCAGCTATGAACTGGCCGTCAAGGCCGGAGCCGAAGGCGGCAAACTGCTCGGCGCCGGCGGCGGGGGCTTTATGCTGTTTTACGTCAAGGAACAAAACCACCAGCGCGTACGCAACGCTCTCTCGGATTTGAAAGAAATGCCGTTCAAGTTCGACAACAAAGGCACCACGCTCATTCATTATAACAAACATTCCCTGAAAGGACGCTTCTGATGCAGGATTTTACCCCTCGGATTGAAGAATATCTGACCAAGCTTAAAAATACCATAGACCGCCTGGACAGAACGGAAATCAACAACTTTATTAACCTGCTGCTCAAAGCCCGCGATGAAGACCGCACAATCTTCATCATGGGCAACGGCGGCTCTGCAGCCACCGCTTCGCATTATTGCTGCGATTTCAATAAAGGAGCGTCTTACGGCTGCGACAAAAGATTCAAATTCATCTGCCTGAACGACAACACGGCAACCATGATGGCCTACGCTAACGACGTTTCATATACAGACGCCATGGTTGAACAGCTGAAAAATTTCTTCAAACCCGGAGATTATGTCATCGGCATCAGCGGCTCGGGAAATTCCCAAAACGTCATCAAAGCAATTGAATACGCCAACGAAAACGGCGGCACCACCATTGGCCTGACCGGTTATCAGGGCGGCAAATTAAAACAAATCTGCACCCATTCCGTCAATATGCGCGTTGACGATATGCAAATCAGCGAAGACCTGCATATGATGATGGACCACCTTTCCATGCGCGTCATCACCGGCAAAACATATTAGTTAAGGAAGAATTATGTCTAAAGCGAAACAACCCAAAATCAGTGTCATCGTCCCGATTTATAAAGTTGAGAAATATCTGGTTCAGTGCATCGATTCCATTCTTAACCAGACATTAAAAGACATTGAAGTCATCTTGGTTGACGAAGGCGATCGCGATGCCTGCCGTTTTATCATTGACCATTACGAACAAAACGACAAACGCGTAAAAGCCATACATGAAAAGAACGGCGGTTACGGCGCTTCCGTAAACAAGGGCATGGAAATTGCCGTCGGCGAATATATCAGTATCATCGAATCCGACGACTTCATCGAACCGACCATGTACGAGGAAATGTACAAAAAAGCTCAAAAATTTGATGCCGATATCGTTAAAACACCTTACTATGAATATTATTCGGAGAATCTTCCTTCTCCGCACATTATCATCTGCCCGTGGATACAAAACTTCAATGCAGTTCCTCAGGACAAATTGATATCGGTTCTTGACTACCCATGTTTCATGGGAACACACCCATCAATCTGGTCCGCAATTTACAAAAGGTCATATTTGGACAGTCACGACATACGTTTTGAAACCGCCAAAGGTGCCGGGTATGTCGACCAAACAATAAAAATACATTTATATCTGAATACAGATAGAATTTTATGGCTTAACCAACCATTTTATTATTACAGAAGCGACAACTCTGACGCTTCAGACAAAAATTTTAATTTTAAGGCCATGTTATCCAGATGGCAAAACATACATTTGCTTCTGAAAAACAAATATGCGGATAAATACGCCTCCATTGCCCCCTACCTCATCAGAGAAGAATATATTTGCACCATATTGAAAACTCAAAAGGCAAACATAATTCCCAACCGGAGATATTCAGAAATTCTGGTAAAAAACTTTAGTTTCACAAAGAACGCCGTTATCCGCAATTCTCCCGTGCTGCCCGAAACATGGAAGAGAAACCTCATCACGCTTAAACAAAACAAGGAGAATCTCGGCAGCATTTTCTCAAAAGCAAATGACAACGCCCAAAACTTCAAATTTTATTTGTTTAACAGAATTCCTTTATTCTCATACAAAAAAACAAGTACAAAATCAAAAATTCGCCTTTTCAACTTCCTCCCTCTCTTGACATTAAACAAGAAGACATCGGCGACATCTGCAAAACTATTGAATTTCATTCCCCTAATAAAAATAGTAAAGAGATAAAAATGAATAAAGACATTAAAGTTTCTGTTATTATACCCATACATAACGTTGAAGATTATCTGGCCGAATGTCTTGACAGTGTTTTAAGTCAAACATTGAAAGACATTGAGATTATATGTATTAACGATGGTTCCACAGATAAAAGCCCGGAAATTTTGGAACAATATCGCAATTATAAAAATATCATTATCGTTCACCAAAAAAACCAGGGCGTTGGAGCAACCCGTAATCTCGGAATAAATATGGCAAAAGGCCAATATTGCGTATTTATTGACCCTGACGACTTTTACCCGCATAACAAAATACTGGAAAACCTTTATAGCGGCATTGCCAAACACAAAGCAAAAATATGCGGCGGAAATTTTGCAGAATACAGACAGCAAAAATATCTTACCGAATTTGCCCCCGACAGCACTTTTTTTGGCTATAATATGCCGCGCGAAGGATTTATCGCCTATAACGAATGGCAGTTTGATTACGGATATCATCGATTTATGTACGATGTTGAGTTTCTTAGATTAAATCGTATCTATTACCCTCATCTAGTCCGTTTTCAAGACCCTCCTTTCTTTGTAAAAGCAATGATTTGCGCACAAAGATTTTATGCCCTGAACACTTTAACCTATGCCCTGCGTTGCGGACATCAAAAAGTAAACTGGACACCCTCCAAAGTTAAAGATCTCCTAATCGGGCTGAACTACAATTTGAAAATATCGAAAAAACATAAATTAAGTAAACTTCACTACTTAACATACAAACGGATTACAACCGAGTTTATTTCGCAAATAAAAAATAACCTCTCAGATTTGCGGGTATATTTTCTTTTTGTACAAACATCAATACATATAAATACAAAACTGATGAAGAAAGAAAACCCCAATTTTAAAAATGAAATTTCTCAGATAATACTCAAACTTCTTCGAGAAAAAATCTTTTCCATAAAAAACACGTCCGACAAAAAACATAAAGTCATAACATTTTTAGGCTGGAAAATTAAATACAAAAGAAGGAAAAAATAATGGTCCAAACTATACCCGTATTCTTCGCAACCAAAGACGATCAATATATCAATTACCTTTACGTCAGCATTACCTCCGTTTTAATCAACGCTGAAACAAAAACGCATTACAATTTTTATATTCTTGTTCCTTCCGATTTCTCAGAAACGACAAAGAAAAAAATCAAACAATTACAGGAACTCAATTCAAATTGTTCTTTTTCGTTCATAAACATGAAAGACACTTTTAAAACAGCAAATCAGACGCACGAACATGTCATGTACCCCACATACTACCGTCTTTTGATTGCCGATTTGGTTCCCCTCTGCGAAAAATGTATTTATTTAGACAGCGATACTCTCGTCCTGAAGGATTTAAGCGAATTTTACAATCAAAACATAGAAGCCTATTATTTGGCCGGCGTCAAGGCTGCCGGTTATCAGATAAACGCACTGCAAAATCAAATTCGTCTGCAATTGGACGATGTCAGCCACTATACAAATGCCGGCGTTCTGCTGATGAACCTGAAAAAAATCAGACAAGATAATCTTACTCAGAAATTTATAGAATTGCTGGAAAACAACTACCTTGATCAGGATCAGGACATATTAAACGTCGCCTGTTATAAAAAAATAAAAAACATTCACTTAAAATACAATTTTATGACAAAATACGAAAAAATATTCAATAAATGCACAGAAGTCGGCGCATATACAGAAAGCGAAATCGCCGAAGCAATGAAATCGCCCACGGTAATTCACTATGCAGACAAAATCAAACCTTGGCAAAAACCGGATATTTTGTTTGGACACCTGTGGTGGCAATACGCCCGCAAAACGCCATATTACGAGGAAATCTTATTTAACAACCTGAAGAACCCTTTACCCGCACAACAAACGGTTTCTCATGCCCAAAACATTAATGAGAATATCTTAAGAGAGTTATTCTCTTATTACAAAAAACCTTTTTCTTATTACAAATACAAATTGTTGTCTAAAATTTCCTTTGGCGCAGCAAGAAAAAAATACAAGAGAAAATTTAAGGAAATAAAACAGAAAATAAAAAATGTTAAAACTTTTTTGAAGCCAAACAAAAAACCGAAAAAAAAGTTCATTGACTTTATTGAAAAACATACGCTGACAAAAGATGTTTTAGATATTCTCATCCTCGGGAAATTCATATTAAAAAAGAAACCGCGGGAACACCTCTCTAAAATTGAGAAAATAAAATTCATAACCTGCCGCAACCCTGTAAGAGAAGCCGGCGGCGGACAGGGCGCGGCTCTGACAATGAACGAAACTATTTTAGACAAGCAATTTAATAACATTCCCATTGAATTTGTTTACGAAAAAAACAATAAATTCTCACACAAAAAACACTTGGGTCCCTATTTTCTTTATGCAGGCATTAAATTTGCATTGCAAATGACTAAAAAAGACAAAAACACCGTTTATGTTACCCATGAGGAAGAAACCGGATTTGGTTTATGGCTTATGGGAAAACGTTACATTATTTTTTCTCATTTGCAAGGAGCCAGATTGGAAGAAAAAACAAACAACGGCGAGAAAATGTCTAAAATAACTCAACACATTATTAAATTTGTTGAAAAAACAGCGTTTAAAAATGCCTTACGTGTTTGTTTTCCTTCCGAAGGTGCTTATCAATACTACATTAACAGCCCGCTTCGCGGAGCCAACGCAAACGATTTTGTTTGCGGCCCCGTCGTTTACAATACGTTATACCTGAACCATCCGCTAAAAGCCTATCCCGGCATAGTCAAACAACCCGAAACCATATCGATTTTGTCCATCGGCGGCCTGACAATCGCCAAAGGCATAGATCAATCGGTTAGTCTTGTTGAAGAAATGTTAAAACAAACTGAAAAGAAAATCAGATACATAATCATAGGCAAGGGAATTTTACAAAACCAAATAGAAAAAGAGCTATCCCGTCTGTCCGCACAATATTCAAACTTCGAATATAAGCTTATCAATCGTTGTTCGGTCAACGAAATGCCATACCTTCAGGAAATATCAGACGTTTACCTCATGCTTCACAGAATCTCAATTTTCGACTTAGCAACACTGGAAATGATGAATCGGGCTAAAACCGTTGTTCTGTCAGACATAGGAGGAAATCGGGAATTCAACAAAGAAAACAACATAATTCTATGGCAAAAAGACTACCGAAAAACCGCATCCGAAATATTAAATACTGACTTGCAACAGAAAGGTAAGCTTAACAAAAAAGTATACAATAAATATTTTTCACATACTCCATACAAAGAAAAATATACAGAATTGTTAAATTTATTAGTTTACAACAAAGATAAAAATTGAAGAGTACAAAAAACTGTGTCCAACAATAAATCAGTACGGAAGATAAACAAATGAATTATACCATACTCGGCGGAGGTCTCTCCGCAATATCCCTGGCCTATTATTTGCAGGAAAATCCCAACATCAGTGAAATCCGCATTCTTGAAAAGGATGACGCGCTCGGCGGTCTCTGCCGAACTTATGAAAAGAACGGCATTGAATATGACGTCGGCCCGCATATCATCTTTTCCAAAAACAAGGAAATTCTGGAACTTATGAACGGTCTGCTCGGCAATAACATTGACAAAATCAGGCGTTCCAACCGCATTCTGCACAAAAAACGCTTTGTTCAATATCCGTTTGAAAACGATTTATCCAAACTGCCGCCCGAAGATTTAGACTACTGTGTCAACGGTTTTCTGCATAACCCTTATGAAAATTACAACGCTCAAAATATGCTTCAGTTTTTTCTGAAAACTTTCGGAGAAGGCATTACCAACACCTATCTGCGGCCGTACAACGAAAAAATTTGGAAATTTGATCCCAGCTTTATGGATACGCAAATGGTCAACCGTATTCCCAAACCGCCGAAAGAAGACATTCTGCGCTCGGCCGCCGGCGAAACGGTTGACGGCTACACACATCAGCTTTATTTTACCTACCCCAAACAAGGCGGTACCGAAGCCTTGATTAAAGCATTCATCGACAAACTGTCGGCCAAAGTTAAAATTCATACGAATACAAAAGTAGAAGAAGTTCAAAAAAACAACGACGGATTTACAGTCAAAACCTCGTCCGGAACTTTCAAAGCCGACAAAATCGTTTCGACCATGCCTGCCAACGAACTCTGCCATATTTATCAAACGGCGGACAAACCGCAGGAAATCCTCGACGCAGCCGACGATTTGAAATACAATTCAATTGCCATCGGCATTGTCAATGTTTCAAAAGACAAAGCCGGCGACAACTTCGCCTTCATGATTGCCGACAAGGACGTCAAATTCCACCGGCTTTCAAAGCTTGACTTTTTAGGCAGCCACTACCACAAAGCAGGAACCGCAACTTATATGGTTGAAATAACCTATCGCAAAAACGACCTGAACGACAAGGCCTCCGACGCCGAACTTACCGGCAAAATCATCGAGGGACTGCAGAAAATCGGTTTTATCGACAGCAGTGAAGAGGTAAACTTTACGGATATCAAACGTTTTGAATATGCTTACGTTATCTACGATCTGAATCACCGTCGCAACATGGACAAAATCAAAGCCTGGTTTGCTGAAGAAGGCGTTCATCTGAACGGCCGCTTCGGTTCTTTTGAATACCTCAACATGGATGCCGTTATCGAACAATCGCAAAAACTGGCAAAATCGTTAATCGGTTGATTGCCATTACAACTCAGGAAAGGCACGTCTCTGTGTCTTTCCTGATACTCCGTCAAAACTTGACCCGCAGGCCGGCATTAAACAAATATGACGAATATGCCTTCCCTGTTTCAAGAGTCAGTGCGCCATACAAGTAGGCATCATCCGTTATTTTGGCATTAACGCCGAGAGACGCTTCAAATCCCGGGCCGCTGAGATCGGAAGTCGTCAGGTCGACATCGGCAAATCGCAGCTTCGTCCGTCCAAGCCATTCATTATAAACCCCCAGTTCGACAAAAAGTTTCCACGCTGATTTTGCGCCTTCGGGAAGATAAGAGGTTTGCACGTTTAACTTCGTAACCATCGAATGAGTATTGTTTACCTGACCGGTCTCGCCGTTGTCTGTGCGAAAATTTTTTGCACCACCCCGAACATAACGCAATTCAAACTTCGGCTCAACGGATATGACAGAACTGCCGACATTTATAAAATCGGGCGCATTCCATTCAAAAGGGCGCCCCGTTTCGGCACTGAAAGCCCAAAAATTGCGTTTAATGTCATAGGCGTTTATGCCGTCATTGCTGAAAATATTGTCCAAATCGGTATGAACCCAGAAATGACGGGCTGTCAAATCGACAAACCAGTCCGTATCATTCTGAATCCAGGTTGCATACAGACCAGCCACCGGCGTTTTGGTATGACCGCGGGCATCTGAAGTGGCGGCTTGAAAAACCCGAATATTGTCGGAACTCAGATAACCGCCCATGGCACCGAAATATGTCCGACCGCCGAACAGTTCGCTCATAACGTCAATACCGCCTTCCATTCCCAGCAAATCCATTCTTGCACCCGTTTTTTCATGAACCCGCAAATGCTTCCCGTATCCGCGCACCCACACACCGGCCGGAGCATTCGGATTATCGCCGTGCAAATCGCCGAGCCGCTTGCGCAGCTCGTTCATTCCAGCATTAACAATAGACAGATGCAAAGATGGAACCCCTTCAACCGATTTCGCCGTTTTGGTCAAATCCCCTGCCGTTTCCAAATACCAGTTTGTATCTGCCTCCCGAATCAGATCATATTCATAAGCACCGATATCAAGCTTATTCCCCGACAGTTCAAACTCGGCATCGCTGACCGCCTCTTCCACATTGACGACTTCTATCTTCTGACGTGTCGGGTTACTCCCGACCGCATCTATATCCAAAGTATGTTCCCTGTGGCCGAACCGGTAACTCGCAGCAAATCGGATACCGTACCGTCCGTCTGTAGTCCTACAACTGCCGTACCGTCCGAAATCAAATCCTCAACCGTCAGCGTATTCGGCGAAAAAGCGCCCAAACTCCGCAAATCCAAACGTCCGTTCTTTTCCAGATTCAGATTGCCGAACCGGGCGCTGCGTGCAAAATGCAAAACCGAACCGTTGGCTATGGTATTCTTCCCGCCAAAAAAATTATCCGCGTAAACAAGCGTAGTCCCCGCCGACTGATTAAACTCTCCCCGAAAAAGCGAATTATCTGCATTTTCTCCGAAAACAAGCGTATTCCCGCCAGTTTTATTGATAACGCCCGAACCGGAAAATCCACCGTTCATAGCCAGCACATTGGCATCACCTCGAATATTTACGACCGTGCCTCCGCCCGTATTAAGGTAGATGTCCGCACCGCCTTCGCTGGCGTCTTCCGCCTTATTCCCGCTGAACAAAATATCGCCCTCGGTCGTATCCAGATTCAGGGTGCCGAGCGTAAAAACCGCACCGCCGGCAGAAGCTTTGTTATTGGTAAACGAAGAACCTCCGCCAATAGTCATATTGCCGAAATTCATAATTCCGCCGCCGTATAATGCCGTATTGCCGTCAAATTTTACATTTTTCAAAACCGTATTCAGACCGGAAGCATATAAGGCGCCGCCATAGCCTTTATCGGCACGATTCCTCGAAAAGGAAGCACCGTTAACAGTCAGAGGTACCGATGAAGATGCAGCAACAGCACCGCCGTTGCCATTTTCCGCAACATTTTCCGTAAAAGAAGCATTGCTGACGGTAATATCGGCACCTGACGCAACACTAATGGCGCCGCCATTATCAGCAGCCCTGTTTCCTACAAACAAACTGCCACCGGAAACCGTCAAAGCAGCATCCGTAAAAATTGCACCGCCGCTGCCTTTTTGGGACTCGTTACCGGTAAATTTCGTACCATCTATCTGCAATGTGCCGTCGCTGTGAACTATGGCGCCGCCGTCGCGAACAACTGCATAATTGTTTTTAAACTCGCTGGCAGCAATAATACTTTCGGTGCTCCCTCTTCTCAGCTTGACAGCCCCGGCTTCCGTTGCATAATTGTCAGCAAACAGCGCATTAACGATATTCAGCTTGCCGACGCTGTTGATTGCACCACCGTAATCCGAAACGCCCTGGGAATTAATCGTGGTATAATTGCCGATAAACTGAGTGTCTGCAACCGTTAAAGAAGCATTATTGCCGGACGTATAAACGGCTCCGCCTTCCGAAGCTCTGTTGTTTTTGAAAACGCTTCCGCTTATCCGGGCCGTCCCCGACGAATTAATCGCACCGCCGTAAGAAGAAACGGAACGGTTACCGTCAAAAGTCGAGTTTACAATACTCATCGTACCTGAACTGTTAATCGCGCCGCCGGAACCGGAAGCCGTATTATTCAGAAAAGACGTATCCGAAATATCCAACACTTTCGAATTATAAATTGCCCCGCCGACATCAGCCCTGTTCTCCGAAAAGGAACTGTTGCCTTGTATGATCATATTGCCGAGATTAACAACCCCGCCGCCATAGCCGTTGCCGGTTCTTTGCTCAAAGGCGACGGAAGTTATCGTCAAATCCTGCGCCTCGCCCAACCCCAAAGTCCCGTTGGCAACTGCACCGACAGTCCCGGACGTAAACACCAGATTGCTGATTTCGGAACGAACACCGGTACCGTTAAAGGCAAGCGAGCCTGACAATACCGCCGACGGATTTCCGACTATCGCCGCACTGTTTTTGACATTTCCCGAATCTGCCGAAGTGCCGGAGATTTCAATTTCATACATATCCCCGTCCTTATTGGCATTGGCCTCCGCAATGGCCTTGGCAAGCGTCCCTCCCTCCGGAACGTTATAATCAGCGGCAAAAACCAAAGACGGAACCAATACAAAGGTTGAAATCAGAACAATATCAACACGCACAAACATTCTCCCTCATTCTCTGCTGAAACAAGACAGACACAAATGGGATATGGTGCAGGTAAGAAATAATTCAACAATTTCACAACCTAACCTTTTTTCCATAATAATCAGGCAAACAAAAAAGGCCTTGAGATTTCTCTCAAAGCCTCTTTTTTCTGTTGGTTGTGCTTTCAAGCCAAAATGAGGAAAAATATAAGAAATAACGCCCTGATTTTGCATAATATTAAAAAATATCAAACCTTTACCCCAAATTCGCCACCTCAGACCTTTAAAATCTTAAGACATGGTCTGTATTTCCATATACAATTTATTTTTCAGCAACTTGCAGGTTCTTAGTAATATCTATAAAGAAATCCTTACTCCACAGGTCTAATTTATGGGACTCGACAATAAATGGCAAAACATCTTGTTTGGCCTGCTCATAATTAATCATCTCAAATCGCTCTTTAAGCATTTCTTGAAGTTTTTCTAATGTTAGCGTTTCACTGTTTTTCCAAGCGCCGGAATCTTCCAGCCTTGCCTGCAAATGCGGCAGATTAACCTTTGCCCGCCGTGAGAGATAAAATACATAATCATATAAATCCCGTCCTTTAACCCGATTCTTCCATGAACGGCAAATAACCGCATGAATTTTTCCGGCAAACAAAGATGGCATGTCATAAAGCTTAACCTGATATGGCGATGGCAGCAACCGGTATTTATTTTCAAATTGCGCAAAAGCCGGCGGATTGGTGGCAACTTCAAACTTTATTTTTATAACTTCATCAGGATTGATGCTAATATTTTGGATATCATAGATATTTAAGATATGCTCTTTGGTATTTCCTTTCAAAAAGGCCGATTTTATTGCTGAATCAACATTTTTTTGCTTTTCTTCAATAAAAAACTTCAACCCCAACGCCGCCAATTCGCTTTCCAAACCGGAAAAATAGCGTTTCAACTGAAAATCCGGATTAGGCATAACCAATGAAAAATCCAAATCTTCAGAAAATCGGTCAAGTCCGTAAAAAATACGCAACGCCGTACCGCCGTAAAAAGCTGCGTGCTTAAAAAATCCGGCCCGGGACAAACCGCACAAAGCCACTTCTTGCACGACTTCTTTCAGTGCATTTTTCTTTTCCTCAATGGTATTAGACGGATAATTACCGAGCATCTGCTCCAAAACAGTCTGCATTATTTATTTCTCCTGATTAACTTGCTTAAAAGTTTGAGATTACTTGCACGATATAACGGAGCCAACTCATTTAAGCTATTCATATTGAGTCTCCAAAATTCCTGCTCATCAATTCGCAAATCATCAAATAAAAGAGCACATAATTCGCTCAAATTTTTAGCCGGCGGCAAAGAATAAAGCTTATCGCACAAAGCCTTTTCAGGAGTGGCAATTTGATAAGAATAGCCGTTCTCTTCATGCAGCAAAATTCCTAACGGATAAACTTCAGACGGAATATCTCTGTATGTGAAAATACCAAAATGGTTTTGATACTGCTTTGCTTTTCTTTTATTGAACGTTGCCGAAGTATAAGTCCGATAAACAGCCTCGGGAATGAGAGAATACACAGCCAATGCATAATCAAAAGATAAATACGATGGCCCGAAAATTCTGCCGGCCAGATATTTGCCGGAAACATTGGCATCGGTTTCATAAAGCCCGCGAGCAACCTGTACAAGCCGCCCGTCTCTTACTTCCCGCCGGATTTTAGCTTTTATATTGCTATAATCATGAAACTTAAGCATTAAATCATCAAACGAATATATCATATTTCCTCCAGATAGTTCTATAATATAGCACTTTCTGAAGAAAATCAAGAACTTTGTTTATACTGAAAAAATATAACATGAAAAATTTTAAGGAATTATATTATAAAGACGAAGCATTTTACGCTTGTATAATAACCTTTTTTCAGAACTAATACCTAATTCATTAAAAATATAATCTTTTATTATAAAATCAAAAATATGAACTAAATCAGCCAAAGTTTCCAAATTAATATTGTCATTAAGATGGTTATAAAAATGTTCAACAATACCTCGTAAAGTTGATATTCGAGCTCCTCTGATATCGGGTTTCATTGCATCCTTAGGTTTGAGCGTAACGTATTTTAGCTTATCATCTAAAAATTTATTAAATGATTTTTGCTCTTTTTTTTCCAAATCTTTTATATAGTTTTCGATTGCATTTGAATATGCCGTATTTTTTGTTTTTTTAGATGTTAATTCTCCAATGGCTTTTAAGCCATCTATTGAACGAACTAAGGAATATTGCGTTAAATATTCTCCTCTAGCATTATTTGATAAAATAAAGAAGAAATTATCTAGTAGTTTTTTCTTTTGAAATAAATTCGTAAAAATCGTTTTCCATTCGTTATCATCAAAAAGTCCCTGCCAAAATGGCATCCACGGATATTTAGTAGCTTTTTGCGTTTCAACAATCATCTCAGGAAACAAAAGGTAGCCTCGACCACCTTTTTCATAATTTAATGTAACAAATTCTGTGTTCATAGTAAAATTATCAGCAAGACACATAAATACGTTTTTTAATAAATAATTAAGAGAGGTTATGTCCTCAATTTTTTTTACAGGATAAGAAATAACAAGAGAATGGTGAATACCTTTATGAAAGTACAAATCATCTTTATAAGGCGAAACAACTTTATTTAATTGAGAACATAAGTCATTAAAATCCTTATAACTGATTTTTCTACTGGGAAGCAGAATGTTTTTAAAAAAATCCTCATTTAAGTAATATCCGCTACATTTTTCATTAAATAATATGCTTTTCTTCTTACCAATCTTTATGGGCTGTTTATTATGATGATATGAAAGTCTGCCTTTATAAAGTTCCGGACAACAAAAATCTTCTAATCCACTATATTGAATTTCAATATTTTTGAGTTTTTCGTCTTCATAGTGCTTCTCGATAAATAGAATAGCTGTAAAAAGTATCCTTGTTGTAGAAAAAGAATTATGTAAAGGGAATGTAGCCTGAGTATTAAACAAGCTAACATTATAATGGTTCCCTGTTTCTTCACAAAAAACACTCCCTCGTATTTTTTTTGTTTTATGAATATCATTACTGGAAAAGGATTTAATTTTTCGAATAAAAATATTTTCACGGGTGTCATTTCCAATTAAATCCAAATAAAATTCTTTTTTGGGAGTATAAACCAAATGCCCGGTATATTTATTTTCGCAGCCTTCTACCTCAAATTCACCATAAAATTTATAAGACTTAAGAAATGAAATATTACTATCTTCCATCTTCTACCTCTCCCTCAAACTTTCGTTAAGATATTTCATGACCGGGGAGAGGAGATATTCAATCACGCGGCGTTTGCCGGTTTTGATTTCGGCGGTCACGCTCATGCCGGGCTTGAGCTGAATAATCTGCCCGTCCGCTTTGATTTTGTTATCCAAAAGCGTCAGCCGGGCATTAAACACCAGCCCGAGCTTTTCATCCTGTATCGCGTCGCCGGAGATATTGCGCACTTTGCCTTTGATTGTGCCGTATTTGGTGAACGGGAAGCTGTCGATTTTAATTTCCACATCCTGCTCCGACCGCACAAAGCCGATGTCTTTATTCAAAATCTGCACTTCCGCTTCAAGTTTATAATCTTCCGGCACCAGATTCATAATCGGCTTGGCAGTCTCCACCACACCGCCCTTGGTATGATAAACCAACTGCTGCACATAGCCCGACAGCGGCGCCTTGACCACCGTCCGTTTTAAAGCCTCCTGATACTTAATCAGCTCCTGCTGATAAGATTCAAGCTGCTCGCGGTTTTCGGTCAATTCCTGCATCAGGTTCTTGTCAAACTCGGCCAGATACTGCCGTTTTTGCTTTTTCAGCGATTCAATATTTGCTTCGGTCTCCGCCATTTTCTTAACCTGCACGTTACGCTGCTCCTGCAGGTTGGTCAGTTCTTCTTCCTGCTCCAGAAAAGTCAGGCGTGCCAAAAGTTTCTTATCCACCAAAATCCGCTTTTTCTCAATCCGCTCCTCAACGCTCGGCAGCAGTTTCTCAATCCGGTTCAGCTCGGCCTGAATGGTGTCTTTTTCTTTTTCGGCCTTTACGATTTGCCCGTCCAAAACCTCAATCTGGGCTTTTTTCTCGGTCATCTGGCTTTTAAGAAGATCCTTGTGCATTTTAATCAGATATTCGTCAATCTTCGGATTATAACTGAAATTCGCCTCCGGATTATCGGTCAGCAGCGCTTTCAGGCGGGCAACGGCGATTTCCAAGGCCTCAATCTCGTTTTCCACCCGGCTGATGTTGGCCAAAACCTCGGTCTGATTAAATTTAATCAGATCCTGCCCTTCTTTCACATATTGCCCCTCTTGCACATAGATTTCTTCAATCTCGCTGTCGGTCAGGGTCTGGATGGTCTTGATATTTGAAGCCGGCATCAGCTTTCCGGCCGAAGTGGCGATAATGTCGATTTTACCCAGGATTGACCACAAAATCAGCACCGTAAACATCAGCATGATGACGTAGGTCAGCAGCCGCGCGGCATGAGACGGCGGCATCTCGGTAACTTCCAGCACCGCCGGCAGAAACTCTTTTTCATGCTCGTTCATCCCTTTGATTTTGCTGTCTTTGGCAGCTTTCTCCTGCAAAAGCGCCAGTTTGGCAATTTCCCAATATCTTTTCAGCTGTTCCCACATCGTCCATCACTCCGCCGCCACTTCATTCGGAACAATCGGCGCGGTCTGGCTGTTCCACAAATAAGCATAACGTCCGCCGCGTTTTAACAATTCGTCATGCGTGCCGGTTTCGGTAATCTCGCCTTTTTCGATGGTGATAATCTGGTCGCAATCACGAACGGTGGACAACCGGTGTGCAATCATAAACACCGTTCGCCCTTTGCAGATGGAGGCCATATTCTGCTGAATAATCCGCTCGGATTCATAGTCAAGCGCCGAGGTTGCCTCGTCAAAAATCAAAATCCGAGGATTGTTGACCAGCGCCCGCGCAATCGCAATCCGCTGTCTTTGCCCGCCGGATAAAGAAGCACCGCGTTCCTCAATAATCGTATCGTATCCGTCCGGCAGCTCGGTAATAAACTCATGCGCCCCTGCCAACTTAGCCGCAGCAATAATCCTGTCCATCGAAATTGCCGGATTGGTTAGGGCGATATTTTCGCGCACGCTCTTATTAAATAAGTAATTCTCCTGCAACACCACGCCGATTTGCCGCCGGAGCCACGCCGTATCAACGGTGGAAATGTCAATCCCGTCAATCAGCACCTTGCCGCTCTCAGGAATATACAGCCGCTGGATCAGCTTGGTCACGGTCGATTTTCCCGAGCCGCTCGGCCCGACAAAGCCGATTTTCTGCCCGGCTTTGACTTTGAAGTTCATCTTTTTCAAAATCTCCGGCCCGTTCGGCACATAACGGAACGTAATGTCTTTAAATTCCACATCGCCTTTAATCTCCGGCATCGAACCTTTGGACAGGGTTTCGGTATTTTCGGCCGGATTGTTGAGAATATCAGACAGCTTTTCAATTGAGATTTTAGCCTGCTGGAAATTCTGCCATAACTGCGCCAAGCGTAAAATCGGCTGCGTTACCCGCCCGGATAACATGTTAAAGGCAATCAACTGTCCGACCGACAGTTCGCCTTTCATGACCAACCTCGCGCCGATCCATAACGTCAGCGCCATCGTGATTTTTTGCACCAACTGCACGAGCTGCCCGGCGATGTTGTTGATATGCGATGCCCGGAACGATGACCCGACGTATGCCGCCAACTGCTGTTCCCAACGGCGTTGCATCTGCGGTTCAACGGCCAAAGACTTAACCGTTTCCACGCCCGAAACCGCCTCCACTAGAAAGCATTGATTCTCCGCCCCGCGCTGAAACCGCTCGTCTATCCGCGCCCGCAAAATCGGCGTAAAGAACAAAGACAGCAGCACATAAAACGGGATTGAGAGCAAAACCAGCAGCGTCAGAGTTTTGGAATAAAAGAACATCACCGTAAAAAAGATAATGGTAAAAAAGAAGTCGATAATCAGGGTTAAGGTCGAACCGGTCAAAAAGTTACGAATACTTTCCAGCTCATGCACCCGCGCCACCGTATCGCCGACCCGCCGCACCCCGAAATAAGACAGCGGCAGCCGGATAAGATGTTTGAACAAACTCGCGCCCAGTTCCACATCCACCCGGGTGGTCGTGTGCGAGAAAGTATAAGTTCGCAGCCCTCCGAGCAGAGTCTCAAAAATCCCGATACAAATTAACGCCACCATCAACACGTCAAGGCTGGAGAGCCCGCGGTTAACCAGCACCTTGTCAATCACTACCTGAAACAACAGCGGCGACACCAGCGCAAACAACTGTAAGAAGAACGAGGCCAGAATAACCTCGCCGAACAGCCTGCGGTATTTAACCACCGCCGGAATAAACCACGAAATGTCAAACTTGCGGTTTTTGCCGTTGATAAACTCACGGCAGGTAATCATTAAGAGCCTGCCGTTCCATCTGTCCGTAAATTCTTCTTTGCTCAAAACCTCCGGGTGGTTGCCTTTGGCGGGGTCTTGAATTAAGGCCTTGTCTTCCGCCACCTTGCCGAGAATAAAATAAGCACCGTCTTTGCTCTGGGCGATTGCCGGCAGCGCCGTCTTGTCCAGCCGCTCCCACTTGGTCTCGACAAAGCGGGTTTTGAAAGAAAATTCTTTGGCCAGTTGTAGCAGTTCATATTCTTCAAAATGCGAATTCTGCCGGTCATATTTATGCTTGATTTGCTCAGTCGACACCGGCTTTTCAAAAAAATTGGCCATAATCGCAAAACAGGCCAGCCCGGTGTCAATGTCTTGAAAAGAAGTATTATCCATGGTTGCTCACAAGTCAGTTGCAAAGCTTTAATAAAAAATATCATAAAGAGAGGAAAACAAAAAATAAAGCAAAAATTTACACTTATTGATAAATAGTTTCCGTCATAAGAATAATCTGAAGTTTTATCCACTGGGGCAAAACAAGTACCACTAACGGTTTAAGGAGAAAACTAACAAAACATTAATAGAACGATAAAAATAAAAAATAATTTTCTTGCATAATTAAAATTATAGAGAGAAACTAATTGCAAAATTACTCTTAACGAGAGAGGTTGGAATGAACTGTTATACGGAACGGCCAATTAACGGCCATCCCCATGGACTGCCTCCGTCGGACATTGTTTCAGGTGTTTCGTTTGTTTCGGCTGCCTTTCAGATTTCAAATTATGTTTTCAAACATCATCAAACCTTTGCCGCTCACCCGGCAAAGGTTTTGTTGTATATAAATCAAATTAAGTAGGAATTGTAATATGTTTTTTAAAAAATATGACTTATATGAAAATAAACTAAGTGAACAATTACAGGATGATAATCCATATAAAAAAAAATTAATCCAAATGGAAACGCCAACTGAAAAGCATCCTATATATACAGGATTAGTTTGGGGATTGCTTATATATAGTTGGATTTTTTTTATCGTTTTGTGTTATAAACAAATTAATCAATCTGTTTTATACAATTTAAAAATTGCAATATCTGCTGGAAGTATAATTTTTGTTAGTTTTAGCATTTGGATTTGTTATAAAAAAGATTATCTTATTGGAGTTAATCCCAAATATCGTCGTAATTCATATATTATATTTGCGTTGTCAGTTGTTTTTTCTGTTCTAATAGAAGGAATTGATTCAGGAAATGCAACCAAAACAGAAATTTTAGAAACATTTTGTTTTTTTTATACCACAAATTCCAAATCATATGTTGCTTTAGCAATTGTTTCTTATATTGCTTTGGGAATAGCTTCTAGTTATTATACTTGTCCATATGAGCTTTACCGTGGTTTCTATTCCATAAACCAAACATATAAAGAGTATCCTTGTGAAAAAACTTTACTAAACAAATGGTTTTTAATCTGTATAATAGCTTTTTTTATATATATTCCTGTAATTTATATCGCTTTTAATCCTGCTAATGATAGTTTTTCATCTAAAATAAAATTTTTTTCTATAACTGGAATATTTAGTATAATTCCATTTTGTTCTGCAATTTTTTGGGGACAAAAATATTATAGATATTATTCAAAAGCAATCAACATTGAAAGGAGCCGATAAATGACTGAAATCTCACAAGAAGACAAAAATACTATAGATAATTTCTTTGATAAATTAAAAGATATGGCAACAACAGGAGGTGAAGTTACTTTAAATAAGATTGGTGATTATGTTTCTAAAATGCCTATAGGTGACTTGCAGAATTTAGGCGGTTTGGTAAAAAAGTATGGTCATTATGGAGCGTTTTTTGCTGTCCAGCAATCAATAGAAGAACATGATTTAGGCCCTATAGGAAAATATGCTTTAGGGACAGGAATAGCTGTATTATTAATACCAGCAAGTGCAACTATCACTTCTGCAACAATAGGAGCATTTATAATCGGAAGTTTAGTCGATTTATCGTGGGACTATATTGAAGAAAATAAAGATGATATTTTTGAAAAAATAAAAGAACAATTGGCAATAGTAGGTATTGAGCTCAATGAAGATGGTCTTTCTGTAAATTACTGTCCGTTGTCAGAGTATAATATTAACCTTCTAGAAAATGCAATGTGGCTAATCCAAGAAAAATACACCACGGCCCATGAACAAGCATCACCATTGGTGATAGACTTGGACGGAGATGGAATTGAAACCAATGAAGAAAATTCCACAGTCCATTTTGACCATGATGGCAATGGTTTTGCGGAGAGTAGCGGTTGGGTCGGTAAAGATGACGGTTTGCTGGTTCGGGATTTGAACAATAATGGACAGATTGATGATGGAACGGAGTTGTTTGGTAATAACTCCGTTCTTTCGTCCGGGGAGAAAGCAGCCAACGGCTTCGAGGCTCTGAAGGATTTGGATTCTAATAATGACGGTGTCTTCAACAGTTCTGATACAGCCTGGAATCAGGTTAAAGTCTGGAAAGACGCAAATAGCAACGGTGTCGTTGATGAGGGAGAATTACTTACATTAGAGCAAGCTAATGTATCGGGAATTAATCTGGATTATGAAAATTCAACAACAACAGATGAAAACGGCAACCAACATAATCAAACCGGCACATTCATCAAAACAGACGGTTCGACCGGCTTGGTTCACGATGTCTGGTTTGATGCTGATTATGCCGATACCATCAGCAAAACAGAAGTGACTATTCCTGACAATATAAAAACTTTGCCGGAAATTTCAGGCTTTGGAAATGTTCGTTCTTTGCAGGAAACCATGGCTCTGGACACATCCGGCGAGCTGAAAACCTTAATTGAACAATATATTGCAGAGACTGATGCTACTGTCCGCAAGGGAATGATTAATAATATCATATTTCATTGGGCCGGGGTTGAAGACATTGACCCGCTTAGCCGCAAGCCGAGCTATTTTTATGATAATCCGATTAGAGATGCGCGTTATCTGGAAACTTTGGAGAGGTTTTTAGGGCAAAAATATTCCAATAGTTACTGGTTTGGACGAGAGGATGAAAACCCGCATGAAGAGGCTTCAAACTATCTGTTGCAGGCTTACGATATTTTAGCTGCATATGTCTCTAACGAATTGGAAGCTCAGACACATTGCAAAACACTCCTTGAAAATATCAAACTGACATGGAATGAAGAAACTCAGGTTTGGGATATTGATATTTCCGGCGCCGTCAATATTTTAAATAATTTGGCAGAAACAAATACGGAAAACGCAGTTTATATGCTGCACAACTTGGAGGATATTGTTAAGCAACAGGATATTATGACGGATTCAATTAATACTGCCTTTCAAAATCAAGCGGAGGAAGCCGGCTTGCTACAAATGTATTATATGAATTTTGGAAAATTCGAAAACAAAATCAGCAACGGAAATGATATTATTTATGGAACGGACGACAATAATTATATTAATGGATTGGCCGGTAGTGATAAAATCTATGGTGAAAACGGCAATGATACATTAATCGGCGGTACAGGCGACGATTATATTGTCGGAGGAGCAGGATCCGATACTTATTTCTTTGAAGGTTCCTGGGGACACGATTCCATTGACAATTCCAGCACAGATGAAAAAGGAACAAATCCAGACAAGATTTTATTTGGCGAAGGGATAAGCCCGTCGGACGTAACGATTCAAAGACGTGGAAACGATTTGATTCTCAGTTTGCACAATGGGGCTGATACCGTAACTGTTTACAGTTATTTCCTGGAAGCCGGAACAACAACCAATACGGTTGATACAATTGAATTTGCTGACGGAACTGTTTGGAACTATGAACATATCCGTGTTGTATGGAATGCTGCTCCTGTATCTATTGGTGGTTTCGCCACAATCAGCGGAACAAATGGTAATGATACCATAAACGGAACATCCGGAGGCGACTTCTTAAGCGGTGAAAAAGGAGACGATATCATTAATGCCAATGCCGGTAATGATGTTATTTACGGCGGTATCGGAAATGATGCCTTAAACGGTGGAAACGGTGACGATACTTACATCTGGAACTGGGGAGAAGGCTTGGATACCATTTATGATACCGGAAATAATGATACGATTTCTTTTGGCGACGGGATAACCTTTAATGACTTGACCTTCCAATGTGTTAATACCGATGATCTGAAAATCTTTGTAAAAAATGATCCAAACCAAGGAGTAATTATTCAGGATTTTCTGAACGGCAGCCTAAATTATAAAATTGAAGAATTAATCTTTAGAGATGGTAGTGAGGTTCATTTATCGGAAATTGCTTTAACCCTACAACAATTAAGTACAGGAGAAACCATTACAGGAACAGCCTTTGGTGATACAATTTATGCTGGCGGTGGTTTTGATACAGTCAATGCAGGTAGCGGCAATGATACAATTTATGGTGGTTCTGGAAACGATTATCTTAATGGGGGTAATGGCGACGATACTTATGTTTATAATGTAGGTGACGGGCTGGATACCATTTATGATTATGAGAGCAGTTCAAGTTCAGGAAAAAATGATAAAATAAAGTTCGGTGAAGGGATTTCTGCCACAGACGTAACTCTTTCCCGCAAAGATAATAATTTAGTGATAACATTATTCAATGACATTACCCAGGGTGTTATAATTCAAGATTTCTTTTACAATTCTTATTATCAAATTGAAAAAATAGAATTTTCAGACGGAACTATTATGGATTTAACAGGGGGGTTAACGTTACGACAGGCAGATGGAAATGATAACATCACAGGAACTTCGTTAGATGATGTCATTTATGGCAATGGTGGAAATGATACTCTAAATGGAGGAAATGGTAACGATACAATAATCGGCGGTAAGGATAACGATAACCTTCAGGGTGAATATGGAAATGATACTTATGTTTGGAATCTTGGAGATGGCCTTGATTACATCAGTGACAGTTCCGGCAACAATATCATCGAATTTGGCGAGGGTATTACCTTAGAAAACCTGACTTTTAACCGAGGAAATAGTAACGATCCTTCAGATGCTAATAATTTATACATCTTTGTAAATGATGACCGGAACCAGGGAATAATAATAAATTACTTCTTTGGTCTAGGAACATATCGGAATTTTACTCTCAAATTCGCAGATGGTTCAACTTTTGTTCCCAAAGATAATGATTTTAACTTTACATTACCGGAAGGTCAAAACACATTATACGGATTTGATTACAATGATACGCTTACCGGAAATAACCAGGAAAATACCATAAGTGGCGGTAATGGTAACGATACGTTAATCGGAGGCAAAGGCAACGATACTCTTAAAGGAGAAGGTGGTAATGATACCTATATCTGGAATCTTGGCGATGGTTTTGATTATATTAATGACAGTAATGATAACAATATCATCGAATTTGGCGAGGGCATTACCTTAGAGAATCTGACCTTTGAACGAAGCAATGAAAATGACTCTACTTATGGATATGATTTATACATCTTTGTAAATGGCGACAGAAACCAAGGATTGCAATTATATTATTTCTTTGGTTCATCATCATATCAAAACTTTACTCTCAAGTTTGCTGATGGTTCAACAACCCCGCTAACCACCGATATATCTTTATCTCAACTGCCGGAAGTAAATTTAACGCTCAACGGTACGGCTGATGATGATATCTTAACCGGTGGCACCGGCCATGATATTATCAATGCCGGTGACGGTTATAATGATATTACCGGTGGCCAGGGCAACGATACCATAACCGGAGGTTATGATCGGGATACTTATTATTACAATCTCGGTGACGGTTTCGATACAATCACGGATCCCAACGGCAAAGACCAGATTATCTTTGGTGAGGGAATTTCCAAAGATGACCTGACACTCAGAAGAAACGGCAATGATTTGTGGCTGATTATCAATGATGACCTTACTCAGGGAATGAAACTGGTTAATTTCTTTGCTTCGGATGATAATAAAATCGAAACACTTAAGTTCTCCGATAACAGTTCCATAAATCTGGCTACTGCCGGCCTGACGTTAGACCAATGGGATACCGATGACAACATTACCGGAACTTCCTATGACGATATTATTTATGGTAATGATGGAAAAGATACTTTGTCTGGTGGAAGCGGCAAGGACATCTTGATCGGTGGCCACGGAAACGACACGCTCTATGGCGGGGCCGGTAACGATACTTATCGTTGGAACAGCGGTGATGATTTTGATACGATAGAGGATAATTCCGGACAAAATTCCGTTGAATTTGGAGACGGCATTGATTTTGATGATTTAACTTTCACAAAAATTGGCGAAAACCTTTACATCACGATTAATGACAATCCTACTGAAGGTCTTAATTTATCAAAATTCTTCAACAGTGACGGTTATAAAAACTTTACTCTGAAATTCAAAGACGGAACTCAGTATATCTTAAATGAAAACGGTCTTACTTTCAGCCAGGGAGATACTTTTGATACAATTAATGGCACCAACTTTAATGATGTTATCTATGCCAACGACGGTAATGATACAGTTAATACTTTGGCAGGAAACGATACGGTTTACGGTGGAAAAGGCAATGACGTCATTGATGCCGGAAACGGTAACGATACTTTAACGGGAGGAGAAGGTAACGATTCTTTAACCGGTGGTGCTGGTGATGATACCTATATTTATAATCTAGGTGATGGATTCGATACCATCTCTGACGCTGACGGGACGGACAAAATTATCCTCGGTACCGGAATTACGGCAGATATGCTGTCATTCAGCCGAGAGGGTAATGATTTGCGTATTATCATCAGCAATGATAAGCTGCAAGGCTTCTTGCTGAAAAATCAATTTGCTGCCGGTACATCAAAAATCGAAAGCATAGAATTTTCCAATAATAGTACATTAAGCCTGATTAATAAAGGATTTACCTTTAATCAGAACAATATTGATGAAACAATTTCCGGCACAGATTTTAATGACACAATTAATGCAGCTGCCGGTAATGATACGGTCAATGCTGGCGAAGGTGATGATACTATCACCGGAGGATTAGGCAATGATAATCTGAACGGCGGAAACGGAGATGACACTTATATATATAATATAGGTGATGGGCTCGATACGATCACTGAAACTTCCGGAGCTGATAAAATTATTCTTGGAAACAGTATTTCCCCGGAAAATCTCAGATTTATCAGAGAAGGAAACAATCTCCGTATCTTGATAAATAATAATGTAGATCAAGGTTTTCTGCTGGTTAATCAGTTCGCCGGTGCCGATACGCGCATTGAACAACTTCAGTTTGCAGATAATTCGGTACTGGATTTAGTTAACGATTCCCTGACCTTTGAACAATATGACGGTGGAGAAACCATCAACGGAACCGATAATGATGATATCATCTACGGTAAAGGTGGCAATGATACCATTAACGCCGGTGATGGAGATGATACGATTATCGGCGGAACCGGGGATGATACGCTCAGCGGTGGATATGGCCGAGATACATATATCTATAACCTGGGCGATGGCGCCGATATCATTAATGAGGCCAGAGGTAATGACAAAATCAAGTTTGGTACGGGAATAACCCAAGATGATTTGACCTTTGTCCAGGAAGGAAACAATCTGAGAATTCTGATTGGCAATGATCCGTATCAAAATATTCTGATCAATAATTTTTACAGCAATGTAAATAATCAGATCGAAACACTCCAGTTTGCCGATGGCTCAAGCTTTAACCTTTCAACTCAGGGCTTAACGCTGCAACAGACCAATGCAGACGATACTGTTAATGGAACGTCTTATAACGATGTCATTTACGGAAACGGGGGCCACGATACCATCAACGCCGGCGAAGGCAATGACACTATTATCGGAGGCATTGGCAACGATACGCTAAATGGCGGAGCCGGAAATGATACCTATCAGTATAATCTTGGCGATGGATTTGATACGATCAGCGAGACCGGAGGAACGGACAAGATTGTCTTCGGCGAAGGAATTACCCAAAACAATTTGTCCTTTGAACAGATTGGCAACAATTTGAAGATCTCCATCAATGGTGATGAAATTAAAGGCCTTCAAATAAACAACCACTTTAGTTCAAGTGCAAATCAGGTTGAAAGTATCGAATTTGCCGATGGTACAACGCTTGACCTGACCAATGCCGATCAACTGATTCAGGCAATGAACTCTTTTGGAGCCGGTACGTCTTCAACAATGGATGTATTGTCCAATCCGACGGAAAATGTCAGCGATATGTACAATCTCGCTTCCGGTTCGGATTTGATAAAGAAAGCAATCTAAAGGAGGTTATTTAAAATAGAAAATGTCCCCTACTCTGCCGAGTAGGGGACATTTTTCATACATAATTCGTCATAAATAATGTTATTTTTATCAATTTGCTTGATTGTTTCTGGTGTATCATGTTCATAGTCAGCATAGACTGGTTCATATAAAAGGCAGTAATTACCGTTTATATTTGCCGTGCAAGCGATTAATCCGAGCAGTATCAGACAAACTGTCACGAACCTTTTTAGCATTTCTGGCAGCATTAAGTTCTCCTTCTATTTGTTCTTTTTCCGCAGTTTCTTTAGCTCGATTATAGCCAAAGAAATATAAAAACAGAGCAACCACGGTAAAAACTACTGTCTTAAACTTCTTTAGAATCTCCATCATCTTTTTTTCTCCTGTTCATTCCGATATCCCGCACACCGCTAATACCGAGCATAATCCCTAAACTGGTCAGTAATTGTTCCCAATCCACGATTTCCACGTTAAAATATGGCGCAATTACACAGTTATGCAAAAATCCGTAACATAAAATCCAGCCAATCAGCGGAATCCAAGACCTCTTATTTAATTTCATAATAAATCAATCCCTTGCTGAATTATTTCATCTGAATAAGGCTGAATGCCGTTTTCCATGCGAATGACAGCTTTAATAAACACTGTCAGCACACCACGCTCTTCAATATCAATCACCGTATCCGGATAAACGCCGAGTTGTTTGGCAACTGACTGGATGTAGGCTATTGTCTGATTTTCATTCGGTGGTGCATAACGATTGATAATTTGTCGAACAGTCTTCAAACCATGAATTTTCTTATAATTTATCAAAACCTTTGCTAAAGCCCGAATTCCATAGACCGGAGTCGTAAAAACACAAAAGGCGGAATCAATGTTCCGCCCGTCAGGATTAATTCCCAACCAATTTGCCCCATGCCGGATATTTCCGGGATTATTGTTTCTAATTCCTCTTGGTAGTTTTTGATTCATTATGTATCTCCCAAATAAGTTGCCGTAATTCATCAATTTTCAGTTCCAGCCGGTTAATATGCAGCTGTGTGGCATATTCCCGGGCAACCTGAACCTTAAAATCATTCAGCTCCTTGTGAACATTGCCCACCTTATGAACAAGCCAAACAAAAGCAGGAACACAGATAACCTGTAAAAATTCCAACCAATCCATCATTTTTCCTTTAATTTAAATGAACCCGCTCATCTTCAATAACCGCGGTAATCTCAACAGTATTTGTTCGCGGTTTGATACCGATAATTCTGGCCATAGTTGCCCATTTATCCGCCGGCCCGAATGCAAAATGCGTCCGTTCCCGTGATGTTCCGGTATAAATTTCAAAATCAGGAGTTTCTTCCAAAACAACTTCATTTTCCAAATTTCCACTTGTCACAATATATGGACCGGATAATTGTCCGTTAGCCTTACGAAGGGCTATATAGTGAACACTATTATCGGAAAAAGTAACCGGTTCTGATAAAGTCAGTTTATTTCCATCCTTTTGAATAACTTCTCCGCCTTGTCCCCAACTGGGCATATCATGAGTTATGGCCACTAAATCACCATATGTCGGAATCAATCCATCAAGTTCGGTCATAAAACTTACGATTCTGCGACGATAACGATTAGCGGCAGCCATATAAAGAGCTTCCCGAAGAGCTTGTTCTTTATTTGTACATCCAAATAATTCAACCGTTGCCGTATTTTCAGAAGTGCTCTCAGGTAAAACTCCCGTAATTTCCGTTGTCTTCCAAGTCTTATCAGAAAAATACTCCACAGTAACACTATCGGCCGTATCTTCAGACGGCATAATATATTGTATAGAAAGAGAGTTTTTGATAATATTTCTGGGAGAAAACAATGCCACTGGAATAGTTTTTGGCTCATCACGAACAAAACGGACAATTCCACCCTGTAAAAATGCAACGGCGCGGCCACATTTTGCAATCCGGCTCAAAGCTTCAAAAACCGTTAATTTACTGTCGAAAACAGCATTAAAAGTATCGCCCCTGCTTTGCCAAATACCGTCTAAATATAATAAAGTGTCTAAATCTATCCGGCTGTCATCAAGTTTTGCACCATATTCTGCTTTCAAAACATCAGCCAAAGCCCAGGCAATAGAATTCGTCGGAACTGGTTCTGACCATCCTTTTTCCGGTGTCCATTGAGGAAGTTTACGGGTAACCACACAATTCAACAACCGGGAAGAACGCTGGGAAAGATTATTAGTTGCCTGCATTTTCAGAGCAATCATGGTAACATTGCCATATTCATGTTCCGCATTAATAAATCCTTTGGCAGAAGTCCAACGAATTTCATGTCCAGCACGGGAGCTGGTATCTTTTTCATCCAACCGGGTAGCCCGAACCTCATATCTGGCATTTTCGACATCATAATTATAAGTCTTATAGATAGCATTATGAGAATTTGATGAAAAAGTCTCTTGTCCCAAAACAAACCATTCTCCCAGAGCATTGTCTTCATCATCAATTTTACGGGCTTCAACTTTCCAGTTTACACTTTTATCGGACATTGAACCATTATCATTGGCATAATATAAACCTCGTTGAAAAGCCACATCTATACCGATTTTACTGACCGTTGTTTCACTTGGGTTCAGGATAAAAGGCCCAATGATTTCATCTTTCAACAATTCTTGCCCGGAAATCTCCGTACTGGTAACCACATCTTCCGCAAACATTGTATTTTTTGTGTTGGGCGGTAAAATTTCATAGGTTATTTCCTTAAACGAAGAGATAGGCGTATCTTCAATCATAATTTTTTCGATGTCATATTCGCCCTGACCAATACAGTGGAGTTGATAAACATACTGTTCATTATCAATATATTCATAATATGGCTGGCTCGCAAAATCCGGATATACCAGATGACGACCATAAATAACCGGAATAGGATTTCCAAGCCGGGCTTGGTTCCCCTGAGCCTGCAAAGAATAAGTCGGACTTTGTGAGGATACCGTATAACTGGTACCGTTTAATGTTGGTTTAGGCGGAGGAACAAGCGCATTAATCAACATTCCTCCGCCGATAGACACACCGGCAGCAACAGTCGCGCCCCAGACTGTTCCCCATGCTGCACTGGCTGCTCCATAACTCGCAACTGTAGCCACAACCAAAGCAACCATACCGACAACGCGCAACGGATTTGAACCTCCCCCGCCCCCTCCCTGCAGTAGGTGGATAAAAGCAATATGGTCATTGGATCGGATTTTCAGGCTGTTCCATTCTGCCCGCAAGACAGGATCACCATTCACCAAACAAATAAACGGCGTATTTCCGTTATTTATCTGATAAATTTCAACAAGTCGGTTAATTGTTGTTTCTGTTGCCAAACAATTAAAAACCTCGCTTTTGGCAAGATTGAACGGATTCGATACTTTAACTATCTGCATTTTTATTCCTTATTTCCCAAATTCCGGTAATTCGCCATCCAAGGGCATTTAATTCTGTCTTTTTTTGAAAAATAACCCCGACATTGCGTTGGTTATGCAAAATTCCGCCACCGTCAATATCAAGCCAAATTCCGACATGTGAAGGATATTTTCCCTGAGATAAAACGACCACCGCATTATCTTTCAGGGTTTTAATCTGGCAAAAATCACTATAATTTGCCTCCTGGGCAAATTCAGCGAAAACTTGTCGCAAATCGGCAGCATTTGTAATAATTGGTGATAATCGGATTCCTAATTCATTAAGATAAACATCCTGAACCAATCCCCAACAGTCATATTTTCCGCAAATCCACGGTTTTCCTATATATTTCAGAGCCCAGTGTGTCATCGTGTTAATCCGGCAAAACGTTTAGAAGTATAATTCTCATTAGGAAAACTGCGGTTTCCGATATCCATCATACGAGCTTTGGCCGTGATTTTTGTAATATTGGCCTGCACATCAGACAAGACCAAGGTCAATGGCGGAATCATTTGCGGAGCTGTTAAATCTGTTGAGAGATACGGACGATATATCATTTTTATCATGTCTTGGCTTGAAGATGCCATATCCAGATATTTAATGATTTCCCGCCCGACATTATCTAAAGTCACCGTAATTTCAGGAACCGGAGTAGTATTAACCGGAGGAAATTCCAAATCAAATCCCAAAGCAATAAATTCGACTTCCTTTCCGCAGTCAAGAGGAGCATTTTCTTCCAAAACGGCACGAAGATTAATATTATCCCGCACAACCCGGACAGCCGTTTGCTTTCCATTTTCGTCTTTGAAATCCGGATGTATTAACTCCAATGTATCTAAAATAACCACATCTGAGGGATTGGAAGCATAGGCTTCTTCTAAAGCTTGGCTTAATGTTGTTGTCATTATGGTTTTCCTAAATAAGTTAATCGAACAATACCGTTAGCTCCGTTACCACCCCAGGCAACGGCCGCTGTCGTTCCGGCCCCTCCGGCTCCCGGTGCAGTACCGCTCCCGCCATGGGGTTTGCCGCCACCATCACCGGTTAGTTTAGAGTTGGCTCCAGATGCCGGAGCTCCCATATCACCGGGACCACCGTTGTTACCGTTGCCGGCAATTTGCTGCTCGACAATTATTTCTGGTTTCAAAAAATTATATGAGCCACCCGGCGCGACATTATTACGGACAATACCACACATACCACCCCGGCCACCGCCACATTCAACGATTCCGTCAATTTTGCTCATTCCTCCGGATTCGCCGTCCGTTCCGGCTATGCCATAGCCGTTGATAGTCGGACCGGCCCCAGTTCCTCCTTTTCCTACGGTAATATTGAGAGTGATATTTTCGGTAAACCTGATTTTTCCTTTGAAAGCAGCACCACCACCGCCTCCGCCGCCACTAAAAATGCTTCCAATACTATATGACATACCGGCTTTGCCACCGCCACCGGAGATTTCAAGCAAATAAATACCCCGGGAAAGCTTGATGCTATATGAACCCGGGGCTTGATTATCAAACATAACCGTATTGGCGGCTATAGGTTTTGGTCTCACCATCATTTTTCTTATATATTCCTGTCTTTGCATAACTAATACTCCGCAAAAGCTACATAACATTTTGCTAAACCGGCAATGTATTGCAACATAACATAGTATGTTTTGCCGGCCGCAAAATCAGGTGCATTATCTTCTGCAAAAACACAATTTTCAGGAAAAACCGGCTTAATTGCAACAGTTGTATTAATAACCAACTGCCGAAAATGACCTTTCTCATCATTTTGCGGTAAATTGGAAAAACTAAATGTTGTTGCAGATGATAAGTTAAAAAGACAATCTTGATTAAGATTCCAATCAATATTAATTGTTCCGCCGGTTTCAGTTCTGCTTATTAACGGATGACTAATTGCATCAGCTTCGTTTTTAGCCCGTTCAGCTTGTGTTGTTGCCGCGGCTATCTGCTGCTGCCCTTCACTCTGAACACGATTGATTTCACTGTCGGTTTCTGTATTCAATTCAGCAATAAGCCGGTCTTTTTCCGAGTTCAATTGGCTGCTGACAGTTTCTATACCGCTATCCCTGGTATCATTAATGCTGGTTATTGCGTCATTCAGTGTTGTTTCAAATTCATCAATACTATTAACAAAACGTTCATTTATGGCAGTAATATTGGTTACAATGGTATCAATATCCGCTTTAATCTGATTAATAGCCTCATGTTTTGATATAACATCAGACTGTGCTTCCAGAATAATTTCTTTAGCTGACAAAGCCGTTCCGACAATTTCATCAACCCCTTGTGTCAACTCAGCCCTGATTTCTTTTAAATGCTTTGCAATACTGGAAATCGAGCCATTTTCCGTTTCAACGGAAGTGTTTTCATCCCCATTGATAACCTGATGCAATTTGTCCAAATTATTTTCAGCAGTCTCGATAGTCGTTTCCATTCCTTGCAAAATTTCGAGCCGAATATCTTTCAGATGTTTTGCAATACTGGAAACCAAGCCGTTTTCAGTTTCAATGGTCGCTGTATCATCACCATTTATGATATCGTGTAATTTAGACACGTCAATTTCTGCCTGAGCCACGCTGGCTTCAAGCCTTTCCTGCATATTTGCCATAAAAAACTCCTTTATTTGTTTAATCTGTTAGGAATGAATGTATGCACCAGATAATGCAACCGTTCAACAGTCCTTCCTAGTTTCACAGGGTCACTATCCAACAGAATATCCAGCGCTCCTTCCGATAAAGTCGGCCGGTCTCTGATTTCTAGTTCCGCAGTAATTTCCCATAAAAGCCCCTTATACAGACCTGCCTCAAACTGCTGAATAAAACGGGCTTCCTGTTCAATTAACCCTAAACCGCCTAAAAGCTGGATATCAAACCATTCGGCTCCCTCTTTGGCATGAAATTTATACCATGCCTCAAACAAGGAAAACTGTTCCTGATTCATAACCCAGCGCACCGCTATTTTAGACGGAGTTTGAGTAAAACGCCGCCGTTGCCGCGCGGGACCGGATTCCATATCCGTGCGGATAATGGCGTCATCGGGCTTAATCGAGTAACCGTCGATTGTTGGCAATGGTAAATGTTGTGGAAATTTTATCATTATCTGTAACTCCCCAAAGCCGGATTAAGAGCATAACGCTGCTCCAGAACCGGTGCAATACCTTCTCCCCGAGTGATATTACGGGTTAAAGACGATTCAATTTGTTCAACAATAATATTCAAAGAGAGATTTCCCTCACTATCTTTATTCATGTCGGCTCGGGCTTTTGTTCCGGTGGCATTATTGAAAACGTTTACAGTAACATTAGGTGCCATTCCCATACCGGAACCTAAGGCCTCCATTTGCCCTTTTGTAAAAACACCTTCGCCACGTTTGGCTATGATAGGAATCTCATCACCGGCCAGACCGCCACTGTGAAATTTCGGAGCAGAAGAAAAAATATGCGGACTGACTATTTTTTCTGACAATGTATCTTTGCCGATAACTCCTCCGCTATGTGCCATCGGGATTCCTAAAAACCCCATTGAGGCTCCGAGAAGAGGTTTGATAACGGCATATTGCAATGCCATTCTCATCATATCAGAAATTACAGAATCAACAAAATCCGCCATATTCAGCTTACCGGTTGTTACAAAATCAACCAGTGTATCTTCCATGTTCTGAAAAGAATTTTTGACCAGATTTTCCGTCTGCAAAGCCATATTATCAGCATTTTGATAGATATCTTGCAACCCTCGATATAATCCGTCTTGCCATAAAGTCGAACTGTCAATTGCCGATTGCTGAGCTTTTGCCACCATATCAGCATAAATTTTTTCAACATCTTCCCGAAAGTTCTCGTATCCGGATTTTGTATCATCAAGTCCTTTTAAGGCATTGTTTTTCCATTCTTCGGCCTCATTTATGGCTCTTTGATAAGGAGATTGCAAATCCAGCAGTCTGTTTTTTATATCTTTCAAATTATTTGCATACTTTCTTTCTGCCTCCTCATTATCTTTGAGCGTTTTCTGGTAGCTTTTATCCGCCGCCTCCAATTCAAATTTACGAGAAATCAGCGACTTGATTTCAGAAGCTTGTTCTTTAGTTAAAGAAATACCAAGCTGCTTAAGCTGATTCTCATATTCATTTTGTATCAATGCATCCTGTAAGGCTTGTTCCCCTTGCTTTCTGGCTTCATTAATATGCTGCAAAGCAACATTTTGATATTGGAGTTCCCGAATTAAATCCCGGATTTTTACCAGCTCGTCTTCCGTTTGCTTTTTTGTAACAGGTTTGAGCTCCGGTTCTATATATGGCTCAGGATTATTAAGATTATCCAATTCTTCCCTGGCTTTTCCTGCATCTATTCGGGCAGCTTTCAAAAGCAAAATATTTTCCTGAATAGATTTGGCCAAAGGCGTAAAATCGGGATAATCTTTAGCCAACTCCCAGACTTTCTCCTGATATTGTTCCAAGTCAATCTTAGATTCGGAAAGAATCCTACGTAGATCATCCGCCATAATTTCCCATTCTTTTTTAAGAAAATCTGGTTTTAGGCGTTGAAACCATGACATCCCACCGGAATATTTTAAATTTTGTTCCAAATCTTTAATATTTTGTTCTGCATCCTTTAATTTTTTGCTCCAGCTGGCAATAGCCTCATTTTTGCTGACGTCATTAAGATTTTCCACTTCCTGAACAGTATTTTCCAAAGCTTTCTTAAGTTCAGACAATGTTTCGGCATGTTGTTTACCGGCTCTTTTAGCAACATCGTGACTATCTGCCAGTTTATACAAAGAGTATCCTGCAATAATGGCCAAACCAGCCGGACCGCCTATCAGATTTAATGCTGTTCTCAAAGTATTAGCCACACCGGCAGTTAAAGCCATTTGTACTGCTGCAGCTTTCGAAACCCGAGACATCATGGTTAAACCGGCTACTGCAGATTTGGACGACGCTCCCAATAGCACAAGGCCATTACTCAATTTCGTAGCATTGGCGACCAATATAGACCACCCGGCAGAAAGCGCCGAAGCTCCTAAACGTGTGGCTATCAGTCCAAGGGCTATATCTGCATTTTCTGCTAATACAAAAAAGGCCGATGAGGCTACATCAACAGCTCCAGCCAACGTTTGACCGATAGCTCCGGCTGCTGTTCCGCTTTGCCCGACTAGCTCGTTAAACTGTGTCAGAAAACCTTTTAATGCTTCATTAAGGCCATTTTTACCAATATCCCGGTAGATTTTATCAAAACTGTCCTCAATGTTGGAAATGACGCCATTCATTGTTTCCATTTGCTTAGACATGGCTCCGGCAAATTTAATATCCCCGAGTGAACGGAGATACTTTTCTATATCCGCAGCATTTTTCTTAACCGTCGTTGTGACCCCGGCAAAAGTAAATTTGACTTCATCTGTCAGGGTATTTGCTTTGATTCCAAAACTTTTAAGGCGTTCAAACTCTCCGACCGTTGCATCAGCAACCGCTTCCACAAAGTCCAAAATATTTTTACTAAAAGCCGAGGCTGTGTTTCCGTAAGATGTCAAAGCTTCTTCAGAAGGGTCTAGCCCCAGCGCTTTCAGACGAATAAAGGCCTCCACAATTTCATTAAGCTGATATGGCGTATCAACAGCAAATTTTTCAATCAAAGCAAATGCTGCCTGAGCTCCTTCTACTGAACCGGTAACGGTTTTAAGAGATGCCGAAAGTTGTTCAAAACTTCTGTTCGATTCAAATAAGGCTCCTAAAGTACCAGAAACACCTTTAAATCCTAAAAAGGCTCCGGCAACATAGGAAGCCTGTTTTATAATTCCATTGAAAACCTTAGTATTTTCACTTAATCTTAAAAGATTATCGTTTACCGGTGCAATTACATTGGCTATTTGATGAAATGCTTTTTGTCCATCATTTCCAAGAGTTTTGAACTCCTGCCGGACTTTATCACCACCCACCGCCGACAATCTGATACTTAAATTCTTAACCGCACTCATGATTTTTCCATAAAAAAACACCCCAACTCTATGGTTGAGGTGCAAATATTCAATAAAAGTTTTTTATTCATAAAAAGATGAAGTATCTACTTCTATATTGTTCATTTGAATGATTTGACAAGGACTTATACTAAGTTCTACCTGAGCAGAGAAAGGAAACTCATTAGGTATCGAAATGCTTTCTTCTCCATGCCCATAACAACTCTCAAGATAAATTTTGCCATAAATTTTTATTGATATCGTGTTGTTGTTGCCATTTAAAAAATCAATATTTTTTATATAAAAGTCATTAACTGAATATCCAGAACCAGATAATATACTAATTTCTTCAATATTATAGTTTCGAATATAATCTTCTAGCAGTCCGTGATATTCTTCAAAAAAATATGTTGATGCCAGTTTTTCTAGAACATTATAATTATCTATGAGAGATAAAACGCAACTTTCAAAAGAAGTTTTTAATTCTTTAATTTTTTTATTGTCAATATCAAATGTTTCAGATTTAATATGAACGAAGTCAGAGAGTTGGTTATATAATCTTAGAAAATGATCTATTTCTTCAAAAGCATGATGAAAACACTGAACAACATCATCAGATAAATTCTTAAATATTTTGTATCTTAGGTACGCTCTTCTAGTTATCCTTTCTTTTTCTTTATCAAAGTATTTTTTATTTTCATCACTAAACCAAGAACATGCTCTTATATCTGTATCTTGAATAGTTTCCTCTAAGAACATTCTAAAAAGCTCACGATAACCAAGACAGAAATTATTAAAACGTAAAGGATTACTATATTGTCTTAAAGAATGATAGGTCGAATGTAGTACTTTTAGATACAATACATTTTCACTAAAAAAGTTATGTATTTCCTGCTTAACTTTATCTTGTTTCAAAATTTACCTCTGCTTTTGTATTGAGATATTGTATAAAAGCTTTTTCTTTGATACAAACTAGTTATTTTTATTATTCACACATTCATTAATTCCTCTGATTCCAACCGGAAGCAGTTCACTCATCAGTTCCATATCAAACCCAAGGTTTTGAGCAAGATTAAGAGCCAAGGGTAAATCAGGCTTAGGAAGCTTCAGTAAAATTTCCCAAGCCAGATACCCGACATCGGTTTCCAGTGCTGTTTCTATATATCGGCATTTGTGGAACGAGCAGAAGGTTTTGCCGTCTTCTCCGCATCCTCTGCAGTAGCTTCGCCCATCACCGAAGTGCCATTTGGCGCGGGCGTAGAGACGTTTTTTTCAGCTTCCAACACTTCCCGCAAACCGCAATACTGGCTGCGGAAGTTTTCCGCTACCGCCCAAAAATTGGAAAACAGCTCGTCAATTTTATTTTCCGTCAGCGGCGCAGATTTGTTTTCATCGGCCTCCATCACACCATCCCATTCCAAAATTCCGGCAATTCCCAGTCCGATAAGCAAAAACCTATCCGCCAGCGCCTCACGTTTGACAGGATTTTCAATGCTTTCTGCTGTCCCGTCTTCGATTCCCGCCTCTTTATTGGCCTTATAAGTTTTAGCCAATTCCGCCAACTTACTGTTCATGTAGGCTTTTGCCTCATAAAAAACGGCCGAAGTACAGGGCTTAACCTTGACTTTCACACCGTAGCCAAGCTCCAGCCAGTACGGCTCCTTTTGTATTTTTAATTTCAGCATTTAGTATTCCTCCACATCATTGACCAGTGTTACCGTCATCATTTTACCCAAGTCCTGATCTTTTGCCCCCTGAAAATCATATGAACATTCGATTCCGCCCGGACCGTCAATTGAGCGTTTAGGTTTGGGCAGATAAACTTCATGGCAGGAAATAATAAGCTTCATTGTTTCCGAAAGCTGATAACCAAGCTCAATGTCCACCGGCGTTCCAGCTCTGGCCTTGTCAAGCAGAACATTATCGGCATATTTTGCGGAAATACTGCCAGACAAACTTGCCACACCCAAATCAATCGCCTCAACCTTGCCATCATTGCGGATGGTTTCGATTTTTTCCAGATTGTTGGAATAAGTGGCGCTTGCTGAAACAATATTAGCCAAAAGCTCACCGCCACTCTTTATATATCCCTGAAATTGCGACACGCGGGTGTAGGGATAAACTTCCGGAGCCGTGTCGATGGCCGTTTCCGAGCCGCTTTCACCCTGCGCCATTAGATTAATAGTTGCCTGCGCTTCGCCAGACCGCTGAAAATTAAAAGCAATGCTGTTGGCGCGCACACCGGAAAACCTGATAAACTGCGGAATCTCCGGCAATCCGACTTCCAGCGAATAACTTGGAACGGATATTTTCCCGCTTTCAAAAGTATGAGTAAAACTCCCGTCTTCATTGTCAGTTGTGACTGGTGCACCGAATACAGCTTTCAGCCAAAGACCGATATTGCGCATATCCACCGGGACGGCCATATCTCCGTCCACGTTGATAACATCCTGAAAAGGTTGTGTTGGATCTCGTCCCAATCCCAGAACATTAGACGATACAAGATTTTGCTCGCTGTCCAAAGATGAGGAAATAAACGGGATTTTCCGGTAATTTTCTTCCGGCGGCACGCCGTACTCGTTTTCTTCGGCAATTAAAAGCTGGGCGTTCCAGCCATAGGCTCTGCTCATAAGGTATTCCTTTCACTTAAGTTAAATTTGAATCAGAAATATATTCCAGTATTACCGGCACAATGGCGGCTTTGATGGTTAATCCCCCCTCAACCGGCTGTTCGATAAACTCCGGCGGTTCGGCATGCATATGGTCAATCAACCCGGAAAGCGTTGTATCAACTGCCAACAAATGCCCGACAGCTTCCAACAAGTAGTCAAGTTTGGCATCATTATCGGCATCGTCCGTCTTTTGCACAAGAACCTCAATCTCCGCCCGATGATGGAACACATAACACACCGGTGACAGCAAAATCTCCGGCTCGCCGATATTACCGTCTCTCAAAACAATCAGACCTGAAGAAGGAATTTTAACCGGAAGCGAGATATTGCGTCTGACTTCCGCGTCCGGTAACGCCGAAAGCTTGTCAAACAGGGCCTGTAAAACTTGTTCACGTTTGCTCACGCCAATTCTCCAAAATTAAAGACGGCAGCTTTGCCTGCCATTTTTTACCTTCCGCAGCAAAATTAATCAGTTTGGGCATTCTAACCTGAGGCACGAGAACAAAAGCAACAATTGTTTTCCTTTTTTGTTCATGCACCAAAAGCGACGCGCCGTTTTTCCGATACACGAACTGCAGACGAACACCTTTTGACCTTTCATATAAAGCCGGTGTCATGCGTTTATTGCGGATTCGTTTGGAAATGGCGGCGGTCGGTATCGCCAGCCACAAACCGTCTTTGCCGTGGACAACCGTCTGATACTCAAAGCCTTCCATAATTTTCTGCGCCTTAGTGTAGACCACACCGGCGGCGGAAACGCTGTTTTTAGCTTTTGGATAAACATCTCCCCGCCAGGTGTTGGCCAGTCTTGAACCCAGTCCTGCGGATTTGACCTGCGTTCGCATGGCGGTCTTTAAACCGTTGGCGGCAAGAGACACCCCTTTAGTCACTGCTCTGGCGCAGTTTTGATACTCTCGTTCCATATATTCCACCAAATTGCCTTCCATTGCTGCTTTTAAACGCATACCAGATCGCAACTCCATATCAGATTGTGGATGTCTCTGACAGGTTCGGAACGGACAGCATAAATTTTGCCGTCCATTCCGATTTTATCGCCAACTTTTAAATCCGGCGCATCGGAAATTCTGATCTTTACCCGATGCGTGCCGGAATGGGCATTGACAAACCCGACTTCTGTTATCTCGTCTGGCTCGCTTAAAATCAGGCGGACGGAATTATTTTTGTATGTCGCCATCCGTCCCAACCGGTTGAACAGACTGTCCACCGCCGTTTTCATCGGGTTTACCGTCATTTTCCTTATTCTCCGCTTGCTTCTTACAAGAGTCGGACGAAGAATTCGCTACCGACCCTTTGGTTAATTTTTCCGCAAATCCCAGAGCAATCAGCCGATTGGCTTCCGTTTCGCTGACATCGCAGATATTGCCAGGCAATATTTCTTTATTTTTACCAATAACCAGAGTAATCAAAGCCCTTATTTTCATTTTTGCCTCCTTTACCCAATGGTTACGCACATGGAGGCGTTCGGCCGATACGGAACAACCAGCGGGGCGGACTGCAGCAACAACCAGCGCACACTGGGATCTTCTTCTATCCACGACTTTATAAAATAGCGGCTGGCCGTCCAGTTGGCTTTTTCATCATGAATAGCACCGTAACAGCGTGTTCCCTCCAGTCCCTCGCGAGATCCGAGCAGTACCGTCTTTTCCGGCAGAAGCTTTGCCGTCTGTCCGGCGTCATTGATATAGGTGTCGTTATAAACCCAGATATCAAAATCGCCGATTGAACCGATATAACGGGCTTTGGTATCTTCCGAACGCAACGCCGGATCGATGGAAAGACTGTTGTTTGTGCCGCGGCGGATGTCCAGATATTTCTGCACGATGTCATTGCCCCGAAAAATCTTCCACGCCTGCGGATCCATAACCACAGTTTTGGCGACCACGCCGGATTTGTCCTGAATGGCAATCGCCCAGTCTTCCAGATTGTCAATCGGATTGACACCGGCGGTTTCCCAAGTCGATGAACCGCTCAAAGCCTTGGTTAACGTCTCATCTCTTCCGAAATCAACCGTCTGCGCCGGATAGCCGTCCCCGGACACGATAACTTTGCCGGTGCGCAGAATTTCCGCCGCCATCACCTCCTCGCGGCGGGTCAGATTGTCCAGTTGATCCTTAAGATGTGTTGCCAATGCCCGTTCATAACGCTGAGCAGGGGACAAAGAACCGCCGATTGCCTCGCCGGCAACGCGTTTATAAGGTATGTTGGCATCAAAACGACGTTTGTCCTTGACATACGCCGGTTTGAACGATTTGGTCTGATAACCGCCACCGTCAACGACCTTTCCCGGCAGCAAGGGCGACACAAACGGCGAGATTCTCGGTTTGCTGTCCGTCACATCAAAGAAAATCTCTTCCTTGTCAGAAGTCTGAACATTCGGAAAAAACGTATCCAAAAGAAATGACGGCGGTGTCCGCAGGCGTTCCACCACCTTGGCCAACACTTGGGTTGAAAAAATATCCATCTGTTTATGCTCCTAATATGCTTGGTTGTTTTTGATAAAAATGCTTTTGGCGCGGAGAGCGTCTTTCAGGCCATCGACCGTAAGCCCGCTCCCGACAGTCAGCGCCGCCTCGTTGAACTCTCCGGTCAGATAAACAACGGCCTGTTTGTCTTCTTCCGACGCATCGACCGCTTCCGCCAGAACAGCGTAAGCATCCTTTGAACCATCCGTTGCCGCCGATGTGCAAATCGTGCATTTGCCGCTGGCCGTGATTTTGCCAAGAATGGTTCCACGGGCATACTTGCCGCCGGAAACGGTGGCCAACTCGGCAATCCTTGGGAATTCGCCGGCCAACAAATTGTCGGAGGTGGTGGAACCCTGATCCGTAAATCCCTGTGCTGTCATCTGTTTCTCCTTAAATTAAAGAGGCGATGCGTTGAGCAATCGCCTCCGGGGTTTCATTGTCGGCTTCCGCCGCCGGACGGATGTCCGGATTCTTAATTGCCGCCATGGCCTGTTCAAAAGCGCTTTCCCGATGAGTGGGAACAGTCGCCAAAATCTCCAGGATATCGTCTGCCGCCAAATCCGTTTTTGTCAGCAGCAGTTTGGCCGTGTTCTCCTTTCCCTGGGCGACCTCAGAGGCAAAAACTTGCGCCATGCGTTCCCGTTCCATACGCCGAATATCCTCGGCGCTCGTTTTTTCATTGTCATTCATGAATATTTTCTCCGTTTGTTGAAAATTAAAGCCTGCGATTATCGCCTCAAACGAGGACAACCCGTCCGCCAGACCGTTACGAACGGCATATTGGCCGACAGCCACATCGCCGGCACCAAAATTTTTAACCACATCCACCGCCGTGATACCTCGGTTGCGGGCGATTTTGGCGATAAAAACCTCCGCCAGCTCATCAACCCTTGCCTGAATCTTGGCTCTGCCTTCTTCCGTGTTAATGTCCAGACGCTTGTTTGGGCTTTGAGAAGAAACGATTTCTATTGTTTTGCCGTCATCATTCTTTTCAAAAACGGAAACCACTCCGATAGAACCAAGCACCGCCGTATCGGAAGCCAAAATCCTGTCGCAGGCAGAGGCAATCCAGTATGCCCCGGAACAACAGGCTCCGGACGCATAAGCGACAATCGGCTTTTTCCCTCGCGCCTGAAAAATCATATCCGCCAACTCCGAACAACCGTTGACTTCGCCGCCCGGACTGTCAATATCAAGCAAAATGGCTTTAACTTCAGGATGTTGCAACGCTTTATTAAAGTCCCGGGCCAGCAGTTCATACGAAGTTGCGCCGCAAATCCTTGTCATCAGGTTGGCATAGCGAAACAACGGGCCAGACACTTTAAGAACCGCAACGCCGTCTCTGATTGAGGCGGCGTTGGCATCTTTCATATCTTTGCCCATCTCCCGGGCTATGGCTTCAGGCGTTTTGCGGCTTTCCTTCGCGATCTCCGCCATCGTTCCCATCATCTCCGGCGTTATCGCCCAAATGCTCCTGTTTAGTATTTTCATTGATTAACCCCATTTCCTTAAGTTTATTTTTTTCCCGAACCCGTTGTTCGACCACTTCCTCCCAATCCAATCCCTGAGAGGCGCACTCGTTTTCCAACGTGGACAAACCGATTTCCATGCGGAGTTGGCAGGCCTGAGCTTCCTTAACCGGATCAACCCAACCGCGCCCCGGACCAATCCATTTACATCGGGTGTAGGCGTAGCGGTTTTCATAAAAATCAGGTGCGTCCACCAAGCCTTTATTGACCATTTCTTCAAGCCACAATTCATAGACCGGTGTTGCCCAATAGTCTGCCAGCCATTGCCGCCGTCCGTTAAAATAGCGCCAAGCCTCCAACAATGCCGACCGCGCTGAGGAATAATTGGTTTTGGAAAAGTCTTTCAGCAACAATTCATACGGGATGTTTAATCCCGTACCAATATGTCGGAGTAAATTCTCCACAAAGCTTCCATAAGCGGAGTTGGGCCGGCTTGGCGTAAACGGCGCAACCTTGTCTCCGGGAAATATCGGAATAATGGAGCCACCCTCCAACTTAACCTGCCAGTCTTTCTTGGCGTTCAAATAATCATCACTGGAACCGCCGAACAGCTCGCTCAGTTCCTCTCCGCCCATCGGCGTTTCGATAAAAGCGGCAATCATCGCATTGACAATCGCCGCCTGTAATTCGGAACGCTCGTAATGGTCAAGCATTTTAAACATCGGCATAATCGAGGAAAGGATAGGTTTTCCCCGGGTCTGCCCAATACGGCTGACATCGTGGACGTGCAGCACCCGCCGCCGGCCGAAAGGTGTAAAAGTCGGAACACGCTCCCATTCCAGTGAAGACATCCAGTAATCTCCCGGATGTTCTTTTAATATATAGTAGGCAACCGGAGCACCAAAACGGTCAACCTCCACGCCGCCGCGCAGATTCTTACTATCCGTGCTGTTATTTGGATTGGACAGCCTGTCAGGTTCGATTAGCTGAATGGTGGTAGCAACCGGACGTTCCGGCAGCCATAAAGCCAACGCCAGCGCTTCGCCGTTAATCAGGCAGGATTTAAAAACCTGTGTTGTCAGTCCATGAAAATTGAGGCTTTGCGCCGCATCACACATAAAAGTCTCCGACCAGGAGCGCCACAATCCCTCAACTGTGGTCTGCCATTCCTCCTCCCAATCCTTGGTTTTGCCTAAAAGCTTGTAGTCCGGCTTGGCGGAAAGACGAAAACCCGTGCCAACAATGTTATCAGTCAGCGTCTGCATCGCACCGCTGGCAATCCCGTGGTTGCGGGACAAATCTCTGGAACGGGCGACCATTGTGGAAAGTTCGGGCAAAAGGTCACTGTCTGCCGAACCCCGCCCGGGTTGCCAAGAAGCAATTTCCCTAAGTGTCTGCGATGCCGCTTTATGTGATGTATCTGTCATTAAAAACTGACTTTCATAATTTTGCGGCGAGCGGAGGTTTTCCCCTCTGCCGCAGCAATTTGTGATTTAAGGTTTGATATATAGGTAGCTAAGCTTGTCAGACTGGCCTGATTGTAAGTCACCGAACCAAAATTGCCGATATTGACCGACACTTCCCTTGCACCTATCATCAGTTGATGATAAGCTTCTTCAGCCTCAGCCAGTCTGGTTTTTAATATTTCCTTATCTAAAGCCATGGATCATCCACCTTTGTCGCTTTCATCTGTATAAATCTTGCTAGTTTCTTCTTCGGCTTAGCCTCAGGTGTCACCGGAATAAGAGCCTCCAGCTCAGCCCAACCTTTCTCGCTCATTCGGTCTAAACCATAAATTGCCGCACCGGCTCGGGCGTAAACCCGACAGTCCAAAGCCTCGTTGCGCCGTGCGGGATCTTTTTCCCAAACCGGTTTCGGATAGCCGTTGCTTATCCTGACCACCTGTCGCTCCGCCGTCAGCTGTTTGAAATATTCCTCGGCATAGTGCGGAAAATGGCAGCGTCCAAACTGCGAAGCATCCTCGCCGACACGTTCCATCTTAAGCCAACGGTACAGCTCTGTTTTGATAACCGGACCGGACACATTCCATACCTTCAGTCCCTTTTTCTTGGTGTCGGCCTTGGATGTGGACAACAACATCGCCGTGTCCCGACTCTGGCCTTTGACTGCGACCACCGTCCTTGGCTGGCTTGCTCTCGCACCGTTACCGCCCCAAACCGCTTGGCTGAACTGTCTTACAAATGAATAAACATCCTGCGTGGCATATCCGGAATCAACGCACATCACCCGTATCGGCAGTGTTATGCCGCTTTCATGCGGATAATCTTTTGTCAGCACATTTTCAAGTTTGCGCCAGACTTCCGGTCGGGCAGTGTCTCCGTCTAAAACAAAATATTCCACCGACCAGCTTTGTTTCTGCCGTCCCCAAGCCACAACTTCGCATTCAATGCGGTCTTTTTGAATATCAACACCAGCGGTCAAGAACAATCCGCCGTAAGGAACCGTCCCAATCGGATAAGTTTCTCTGGCTTCATACAGGCGCTGCCATTCCGGCGCATCGCTTTCCGCCTCAAAGGTCTCACCCAGAATGGTGTTTTGAAAGCCCTGCATCAGGCTCGGATTTTTCTTGGTTTTCTCATAAATAGCCACGCATTCTTTCCACGACAGCCACCCAATCGGTGAATACAGAGACGATAAATGGAAACCAGCCGTCACACCATCGCTGGATGCGGTTGCCTGCCAGTGTCCGTTGGCCAGCATCTGAGTTTTGTAATGTTCACCGATATGTCCGCCGCAATACTCGCACGCATAGAACACGTTGCCATCTTCCGACCGTACCTGTTTCCATTCCAACCGCTGATAAGCGCCGCAGAAAGGACAGGGCACAAAAAAATAGCGCTTGTCGGAGTTTTCAAACTCCCTCTCAATGTTGGACAGGCCTTTAATAGTCGGCGTTGACACCAGAAAAATCTTTTTTCTTTTGTTGAATGTGGCGGTTCGCCGTTCCGCCAGCAAAATCGGATCGCCTTCGCCGTCAATATCCTGCGGATAACCGTCAATCTCATCCATAAACAGATACCGCGCCGGCATGGAACGCAGCCCCACCGCCGAGTTTGCTCCGGTCATCACCAACACACCGCCCGGAAAATCCTTGGACAACATAGTGTTGCCGCTGTCCCGGGAACGCGCCGGAGCCACCAGTTTTTTTAGTTCCGGACAATCCTCAATCAGAGGATCTATGCGTTGTTTGGAATTACGCTTGGCCATTTCCACCGTTGGCGACACCGCCATAATCGGCCCCGGCGCTTTGTGCATGACATATCCCAGCCAGTTGTTGCCGCATTCCGTGCCTCCGATTTGCGCGCCTTTCATAAACACAACCTTTTGAACGGGGCTTTTCGGCGACAGGCAGTCCATAATCTCTTTCAAATACGGCGTTCTGTCTGTCCGCCAGCGCCCCGGTTCCGATGCCGACTTACTGGAAAGAATGCGGTATTTATCGGCCCATTCCGACACCGGCATATATGAATCCGGTTCCACGCCCTTGAAAAATTCATCCTCAATATAGCCCTTCGCGTCAAAGCTCCCGGTCGATAAGCTCTCTGCTTTCGGAGAGGAGTTTCCGTATGTATTCATCCAACACCACCGCCGTCTTATGTTCATCCGTGCCGAGTTCAGCCGCGATTAACGCCCCATAGCGGGTGGAAAAGCCGGAAAACAAATCCCGCAAAGCTCTGCCGAGGTTAAATGCGTGCTGTCCGGCCTTTTTGCGGTCGATTGTTTCTCCCGTTACCATTTTGAGTTTTGCTTTGGCTAACATCGCCCGATAATAAATATCCGCTGTTTTGGCCTGCTGAAAGGTTGAAAAATTCTGCCGCCCGCCGCCGGATAATTCCGGCTGAGCCTCAAACAGTGGATCGGCCTTACGGCTTTTGGCCGGATCTGTATTCATAAACCATTCCCTGTTGGCTTCATCCACATCGATTTTACCGTCCGGCGTTTTATGAATACGCCCCGAGGCAATCGCCGTTTGCACGGCATTCAACCGTACACCCCGAATTCTGGCATATTCCCGAAGCGATACCTTCCGTCCCATTTATTCTCCTTAATTTGCTTTAGCCATATATAAATAAAGCGTACAATATACCGCCGGAATTAATTTCAGCGCACCAAAGCCGATATTCCGGCATTGTCAGGCATTTTTGCGCCAAAAGGAAAACGAGGCAGATAGCCTCGTTTCCTCAAGCCTGCATGCGGTTTTAGAAAGAAAGGATAGTTAATTAAGTCCCCGCAACGGCTTAAATGTTAATATGACACGGCTGGAGGGGAGCTTACGCTCCCCATGCCGGCTAAAGCTTGCTTACATCATAACCAAGAGCCGTTAACACCCGTTTTTTCTCCTCTTCTGAGGGATTATCTTCATACCAGCACCATGCATCGCTTTCCGATAAATAACCTTTAGGCGGAATTTTGACTATGTTTAATTCTTTTAAAACTTCCAAAAGTTCATCCAGTCTGGACAATTCATGACATATTAACTCTTCGATAATGTTTTTATTTTTCATGGCTTAATCCTTTCTTTTAAGTTACCGCTTCGGCATCCATACCTCTGCTTACATTACAATGAATGCTTGGAAAACCTCAGAAGTCCAGTCAATTCTGCATTGTTTTTCAGGAAAGTTGCGGGGCGGACCGCGCCCCGCTTATCTATTATTCCTCCCATTCGGGTATCAGGTCGCCGCTGTCAAGGTCGGGATCGTAGCCTGTAAACTTCTCGGTGCTTAATCTGACCCCGCCGACCGCTTGGATAACTATCCCGTATTTTAAGCTCAGCGCCTTTAATTCTTTACAAAAATCCCGATACTTTTGAGGGATGATATCCTGATAGGCCGTTTCATCAACATAATACCTGTAGTCTTCAATAATGCGTTCTTTGGTTAACCGGCGGTCAGCTATTTTTATAAAGGTTTCGACATTCGTTCTGATCTCCTCCATGTAGCTGTCGGCGATATGTCTTCCCCAGCGGCTGTCCATCAATTTTTGTGTTTCTTCCGGGGTAAGCCCTGAATTCCTCTGGATAAGTTTGGCAGTCTCATTCCATAATCTGGTCATGTCCTTTTTATGTTTAAGATAACCTTCCGCCGTTCCCCAGAATCCCCATCCTTTATTTTCTGTTTCTAAAATCGTAATCATTATTTTATCCTTTCTTTCAATTTATTGTAGAGTTTTTATCCTCTTTACAACACAATGAATGCTTGGAAATAAGGGAAAGTCCAATTAATTCTGCATTATTTTTCATTATAACAAATTGAATTATAATGATATTTTTGAAACAGCGGGTTTGCTGGCGATAATTCGGTCGCTTAAAGGGATGCAACTTTTTTCTCATACAATATACCGCTTGATTGATTATTCAAACTTTCCGCATGACTTTCAAAGAGTTGCGCTTTTTGGCCCGTGTACTCTTCCCAACGTTGGACAATCACATCGCAAAATTTTGGATCAAGCTCAATCAAACGGGCTTTACGCCCGGTTTTCTCGGCCGCGATAATCGTGGAACCGGATCCGCCAAAACCATCCAACACGATGTCTCCCAATTTTGAACTGTTATTTATGGCTCTTTCCACCAGTTCCACCGGTTTCATCGTTGGATGCAGATCGTTTTTGACCGGTTTGTTGTACGCCCAGACATCGGATTGATCACGATCACCGCACCAGTAGTGTTTTTGATTGGCATTCCAACCATACAAAATCGGTTCATACTGCCGCTGATAATCCGCCCGTCCAAGTGTGAAAGTGTTTTTGGCCCAGATGATAAAAGTCGACCATTTGCCACCGGCAGAGATAAAAGCATTGTAAAGAGTATGAAGTTCACTGGAACTCATACAGATATACACGGCTCCCTTGTTGAATATCATAAGGTTGGACAGGCTGTCGGTTAGAAATTGTGCAAAACCATCGCCGAGATTATCATTCATAATTTTACGCCCGCCAAGCGTCCCGGCATGATAACGCAGACTGTCTTTCATGGTTGAGCCATAGTTCACATTATATGGAGGATCGGTAAAAATCATGGCCGCAACATCATCTTGCATCAGTTTTTTGACATCGTCATATATGGTGGTATCACCGCATAGCAGACGGTGTTCGCCTAAAAGCCAGATATCACCGGGCTTGGTAACCGCTTCTTCAGGAACTTCCGGCACTTCATCCTCATTGGCATCAGAAGAAGTTTCCGGCTCGCCGAAAGCATCCAGTTCTTTTAATTCATCTTCAGAAAATCCCAAAATATCAAGGTTAAACTCCAGATCGCCCAGTTCTTTCATCTCCAGCGCCAGCATCTCCTCATCCCAGCCGGCGTTTAGAGCGATTTTATTATCGGCGATGACCAGCGCCCGCCGCTGAGTCTCGGTCAGATGCGGCAGACGGATGACTGGGACTTCTTTTAACCCCATGCGTTGAGCCGCAAGCAGTCTGCCATGCCCGGCAATAATGACATCATCCACACCAATCAAAATCGGATTGGTAAAGCCGAACTCTTTGATGCTGGCAGCAATCTGGGCGATTTGCTCATCGTTATGTGTGCGCGAATTGCGTGCGTAAAGGATGAGCTTATCTATCGGATAATTCTCTTGGAATTCCATAAATTTCTCCGTAAAAAAACAAAAGTGACCAGACAAAAACACGGGGCGACCAGCCGCCCAAAATAAAATATCTCCGAAAACCTTATTTTGCTTGGTTTTCAGAGATATGCCGACCAGTAAACAAAAAAGCATTTCGCTAGAAAAACGCCGCGGCTTGCGCCCCCGCATACGATTTAATCGCAGGAAGGACCCGCTGTACTTTATAGTTATTCATCAAAACTAATTACTTATCATCATCTTCTATACATTCAAACCATTTTTTTAAATTATTGTTTGATATATGAAGGGCATATACAAAAGTTAACAAGGCAATAAAAGAACTCCATATGCAAAGAAGAATAGTATACCAATTATAGAAAACTCCAAATATTAACTGAAACATAGCGGCCATAAAAGAGTATACTATTGTATAATATAAAAAGTGCTTTAATCTTATCAAAGGAGCATATCTCCTAAGTTGAGGATTTATTTTTTTCATATTCAAAAATTTTTTAATATATTTTTCATTATCATAAACATTTTCCTTTATAGTAACAATAATAAATGTTTCTAAAGTAAATACAAAACCACTCAGTGTTAAAAATGCTGAAAATAATATTTCTCTAAAATTTTTTATATAGAGATCAATTATTTCTGTTCTTAGAGAAGCAGGCACAAACATGCTGGAAAACAGCATTAAAATAAATAATATTAATGGGACTATTTTTAGTAATAAAGTAGTTTTTGTCATATTCAAACCTATCGTCTAGGGATTTCAAAACATTCTCTATATTCACGTGCTGTTTCTACTAACATTTTAACGATATTATTTTCTGATAAATTCGATAAATTTAATCTATCTAATCCCGAAATCATTTCATCAAAATCATTTTCTTTAAATATTTCTGGAGAATTAGCTAAAGTATATATTCTTTCCACTCCATCTGTATCTACACCTTTAACCGTTCCTGTTGAAATACCACGATTTCGAATAAAATTTTTAATTCTTGACTTAACTTCAGCAAGAATAGAATTTTGTCTAAACGTTACACTATGTTTAACTTTTTCTGCAAAATCAGATAGAGGAGAAAATTCATTGTCTTCAGCACCTAGAGAACATAAATCAAAGCTAAAATGTGTAATTTTAGCTAAAGAATCAACCATTTCATTAAAAGTGTCTCTACGATATAACGGAATTAGTTTCAAAGATCTAAAGTATTTTGAACGAATTTCTTTTTCTTTCTTTTTCTTTCCTCTTCCTTGAAGTAATGATTTTAGCTCATTATCACGACATTCATCAGAAAGAACTCTATAAATATCTCTTAAAAATATACCATATTGATTCATAGACATAGAATGGTGATAATATTGATAAATTCCAGCACCTGTTTTTTTATTTATAGCAAAAAAATTAAAATCAGCTAAATGATTTCCACTAGTAACCTCTTTAATTTCAAGAGTTATGTCTGCATCCACTTGTTTCAATTCCAAGAATTTTTTGTAGTTTTTTATTGTAATAATACCACCTACATAATAGTCGTTATCTAAACTATCGTTAAACAGAAAGATCCTTTTTTTATGTGCAACAGTAAAATCACCTTCATTAGATCTAACTAAATGTCTAAAAAAAGTATCCAATGTTAATCCTGCGTTGGGTTCTAACTGAAAACCTTGAAAAACAATATTCATTCTTTCTCCATAAATAGTACTATTTTATGAAAATGCTATATAAAAATATCATATTTTGCAAGGTATTATTATTTTTTTAATTATAAAAACAAATAAACGACATAATATTTTTGA
>ULLR01011784.1_pt1 | contig 31878 bp, 27 predicted proteins | sample 1951381 | NCBI WGS metagenome assembly ULLR01 (sample SAMEA4835523, study PRJEB28245) | human gut metagenome | biome: gut microbiome; material: fecal sample | place: Denmark | collected 2008
GACCGCAGTTTGGCGCAGAATATTGACCGGTTGTTTTTTGAAAGTGGAGCAGAGCTGTCCGATGAATTTGAAAACCTCTATCGTGCCTTGTTCAAGAATGCTGGTTTGCATATACAGATAGTAACTGCACTTGCCACGAAGGCTAAAGGACTGAATCGTAAAGAATTGCTCAGGGTTACAGGACTGACCAATAACGGGGCTTTCAGCATAGCCCTTGAAGAATTGGAGAGTTGTGGTTTTATTCGCCGGTATGAACCTTTCGGAAAGCCGAGGATGAGCCCGACAGGAAGGTTGCAGCGAGATGCTTTGTTTCAATTGGTGGACTTCTATACTTTATTTTACTTTCGCTTCATACGTACCAATCGTTATCGCGATGAACATTTCTGGACTACTTCGCAGAACACTCCACTACATGCCTCTTGGAGCGGTTATGCCTTCGAGATGCTTTGTCTGGACCATGTGCGGCAGATAAAGGCGGCACTCGGAATAGCCGGTGTGCAGACGTTGGTTTGTTCATGGAGTAGTTCTACTGTAGATAAAGGGGCACAGATAGACTTGGTAATTGATCGTAAGGATGAAACTGTAAATCTCTGTGAGATGAAATATTACTCTACGGTGTTTGCGATAGACAAAGGCTATGAAGAAAAGTTAAGAAACAAGATTGCCGCTTTTCGAGAAGAAACAAATACACGAAAGTCGTTGATGCTGACTTTTGTCACCACTTACGGGTTAAAAGAGAATATGTATTCCGGTTGTGTTCAGAGCCAGGTGCTTTTGGACGATTTGTTCAAGGAATGACGGTGTAACTTTGCTTTTTTGTCAAGAGCAGATTTATATAAGATTAACAGACGGGAGGTTTAAACCTCCCGTTTTTGCTTTCGGAACAGACCGTCTGTTTACCTCAAACGCATCATCTGTTTGCCTCAATTGCATTATCCGTTTCGCAGGGCTGAATAACCGAAATGTCGTACCTCAGTAATCCGAATACCACACCTCAACAGGTGAAATGGCTTGCATTTAGATTGTTAAGGTGTGGTATTCGGATTACTGAGGTGCGGCATTCGGGAAACTGACATGTGGCATTTCAAATGGGAGCAGTAGAGATAAAAAAAGAACGGAGAAGCGATGCCTCTCCGTTTATGCTAATTTAAAATTGAATCTTAAATAGATTTACCGATACAAATATACGACATCGAGGAGGCGATGTCAAGTGTTTAGGGGATTTTTTGTATTAGAAGTTGCAGATTAATGGGATTATTTTAAATAGATGCTTTGATAAAGTTCTGCATAATTACAGTTAGTATCAAGGTTAAAGTGGTTCGATTACTTTCTCTATCTCCCCCTCAAAGTTCGGTGTAAACACACCTTTCCCCATATTTTCTTTAATCTCCTCTATGGTCCAGAAACGACCATCGTCCAATTCATCGCTTGGTTGTATCTCGCCGTCGTAAACCGTTTTGTGTACAAAGACAAGCTCTTTTTCGCGTGCAGATTCAAAGACGTAACTCGTAATAGTTTCGGGAGTAAAGTCGGTGATGCCTAACTCTTCGCGTACTTCGCGCTTCAACGCCATTTCTACACTTTCACCCAGGTCTACATGTCCTCCTACCGAAGTATCCCACTTTCCCGGCTGGATATCTTTCCATTCGGGACGTTTCTGCATATACAGTTCGCCTTTGGAATTAAAAACGTGAAGGTGAATGACCGGATGCAAGAGTTTGCTACCACTGTGGCATTCGCCACGTGTAGCGGCACCTGTGATATTTCCCTGTTCGTCGACGATAGGAAACATTTCTTGGCTATTATCGCTGTTCATTGTTGTGAATCATTTTTAAATCCTTTCACGGCAATGCGTCCGGGATTGGATTGGTTAAGTTGTAGTTTGAGAGATATTTCTGCTATGGCGTTGAAGAGACTTTCGTGATCTCGTTCATTACTTTCTAAATCTTCGGCTATTTCGGCAAGTTGTTGTTTTATTTGTTCCAATTCATCTTTTACGGAAAGATTATTTTCTTTGTATGCAAAAATAAGTTGATGCATTCGCGTAAATGCTCGCATTATGTTGATGTTGATTTGAATAGCAAGCGGGCTGCGCAGGACAGATGAAAGCATAGATACACCATTTTCTGTAAAGGCAAATACACTTGTAGCACCAATATTATATTCGGGGGGTATCACATTTTGTGATACCCCTATGTGTATCAGATTATTAGCTTCTTCTTTAGTCAGCGTAAACATAAAGTCTTCAGGAAATCGCTCAATATTTCGTCTTACAGCTTGCTTTAATGTTCTTGTTTCTATTCCATAAAGTTCCGCCAAGTCAAAATCCAGCATGACTTTAGTTCCACGTACTTCGTAAATCTTATTTTCAATTAATGTTAGTTCGTCGTTCATAATAGATATTTTTGGGCCTTATATGTACCAGCTATGATTACGGTATTAATAATGAAGAATCTCCATAACTCAGAAAACGGAAGTCATGACCTAATGCGAAGTCATATATCTTGCGCCAGTTACCTTTTACAAAAGCCGAGACAAGCAATAGCAATGTACTTTGTGGTTGATGGAAATTAGTGACCATGGCACATACAATCTTGTAGTCGTATCCCGGTGCGATAATGATCTGCGTGCTGGTGTGCAAGGCTTCCATATTGTGATGGTTCAGATAGTCGAGTATAGCTTGCAGAGCTTTTACAGATGTAATATTTGCAGTTTCTTCAGCTGTTTCATAAGGTTGCCATTGGCAGACGTGAAGTTCTTCTTCTGTGGCATCCGGATTTTTTAGTAGAGTAACGCCGATATGGTAGAGGCTTTCCAGTGTTCTTACTGAAGTAGTACCTACTGCAATTGCTTTTCCATCGTGTGCTATCAGCTTTTCAATGGTTCCGCGTGACACGGAAATATATTCCGTATGCATTTCGTGCCCTTCAATCTCTTCACTTTTAACGGGTTTGAAAGTACCTGCACCTACGTGCAATGTCAGTTCTTCGAGATCAATACCTTTTTCTTTCAGAGCATCCAGTACACGGGGGGTAAAGTGTAGTCCGGCAGTAGGAGCAGCTACGGAGCCTTTTATTTTAGAATAAACAGTCTGATAGGTTTCCTTGTCGCTTTCCTGAGTATCCCGGTTCAAGTATGGCGGAATGGGGAGTTCTCCGAATACTTCAAGAATATCAGCAAAAGTAATCTCCGGATTATCCCAACGGAAATCAACCCAATGACTGGTGCCATGACATTCACCACGAGTGGCAGTCAGAGTTATCGGTTGCCCTTTTACGGTCATTTCCCGTTTTAGCGTGCCTTCTTTCCATTTCTTCAGATTACCGATCATGCAGAGCCAGGCAGCGTGTTCGGTTTGCTGGAAATTGAGGACATAGTCGTTTGGTTCAATGGGTTCCAGGCAAAATACTTCAATCAGAGCACCGGTGTCTTTGCGGAAGTGCAGTCGTGCCTGTATCACTTTCGTATTATTGAATATCATCAGACTTCCTGCCGGCAGATAGGATGGAAGTGAAGTGAAGTGATCTTCGGAAACTTCGCCGTGACGGTAGACCAGGAGTTTGGACTGATCGCGCACCGGCAGAGGAAATTTGGCAATGCGCTCATCCGGTAATGGATAATTGAATTCGCTGATACGGATATGTTTTGGATCTTCTTTCATGATAAACTTCTTTACGGGCTGCAAAGGTACGGATATTTATCGTCTTTTTTCTATCTTTTTTTATTGAGTTACCGTATCTTTGTAGAACGATTGTTTGTTTAAGCAACTCCAATCATAAATTGTAAATAGCTAAATTGTAAATGATATGATGAAAATTGGTGATAAAGTACGTTTCCTCAATGAAATCGGCGGAGGAATCGTGAAAGGATTCAGGGGGAAAGATATTGTATTGGTGGAAGATGCCGATGGCTTTGATATTCCGATGCCCATGCGTGAGTGCGTAGTAATTGATACGGATGATTATAATATGACCCGGCCGGTGCCGAAGGCAGCTCCGAAGAAAGCGGAGGAAAAGCCGGTACGTTCTTCTATTTCTCACCCGGTTCAGGAAGATAGTGAAGTGCAGCGCTTGTCCAAGCCGCAGGTATCTGTTTACCGTCAGCCGGAAATGCGTGGGGGAGATATTCTAAATGTTTTTCTGGCTTTTGTACCGGAAGATATTAAGGCTGTCAGTACTACTCCTTTCGAATCTTATCTGGTGAATGATAGCAATTACTATCTGTATTACACTTACCTCTGTGCAGAAGGAAAAGCATGGAATGTCCGTTCCAATGGAATAGTAGAGCCGAATACGAAGTTGCTGCTGGAAGAATTTGAGAAGGTGGAACTGAATGACCGTGAACATGTTGCAGTACAGTTCATTGCTTTTAAAGAGGATCGTTCTTTTGCTTTGAAGCCGGCAGTCAGTGTGGAACTTCGCATAGATACGGTGAAGTTCTATAAACTACACACATTCCAGGAATCAGAATTCTTTGAGACACCTGCACTGATTTATGATATAGTGAAAGATGATGTTCCCACCAAACAGGTGTATGTATCAGCTGAAGATTTACAATCTGCTTTGCTGCAAAAGAAAACTGAAGATAAACCAAAGTCTCAGCCAATTGTGAAGCGCGGTGGACAAAATGGTATCATCGAGATTGATTTACATATCGGAGAATTGCTGGACGATACTAAAGGGATGAGTAACAGTGAAATATTGAATTACCAGTTGGACAAATTCCGAGAAGTTTTGGAGCAATATAAGAATAAACGTGAACAGCGCATTGTTTTTATTCACGGTAAGGGTGATGGCGTGTTGCGCAAAGCATTGCTGGAAGAGCTGAAACGTAAATATCCGAATTTCCGGCATCAGGATGCTTCTTTCCAGGAATATGGTTTTGGAGCGACGATGGTGACGATAAAATAGTTACGGGGTTACGAGCTACAAGCTACAAGTAGCTGCGCTTTCATTCCGAAAGGCACTCGTACTTGTAGCTCGTAGCTTTGTAGCTCTTATATCTTCTTTCTTCCCAAAGGAATAGAAAGTCCGATGAAAGCATTTACATGTTTGGAGTTATTTCCGAAGAACATATAGTCAGTACCCAGCATCAAAGGACCTACCTTGAAAGCAAAGCCGAATGTTTCACCACCTTGAAGCATGGAGTAACTTAATGTAGCGTTGATTAAAGTGTTCGGACGATAGTTGGCGGATAAAGTCAATTCGGAATATGTCTTTAACTGACCGAAGCGGGTAGTTGATAATAATCCTACTCCCAGTTTATTATTCAGGAATCCGTATTCTCCTCCTAAAACCATAGTCGGGGATAAGGAAGTGGTGCGGGATTTATTCTCTTTCTTCTGCAAACCGTACAATTCAAAGTCCAGTACATCAGTAGATTCACTGTAATTATCTTTATCAATAGCGATATCTTTGTTTGATTCGGCTATCTGGGTGCTTGATTTACCCCAAGAGATAAAACCTAAGTCGAGGATGGCAGCAGAGAACGTAAGGTTTTTCATAACCTGATAGCTTGCTCCCAGATCTAAGCCTGCTCCGTATCCACTGATACCGAAATTATTATAGTCCAGATCCGTGATGTATCCATTTTCTTCTTCCAAGTCCAGACCTTTAGCAGAGGCTTCCAGATAGGCATCTGATTTTAGTTGAAATTCGGAGTCTAGGCCTGCTTCTTTGCCTGATATATAAAGTTGGTTGATTTTTAAATTCAGGTTTCCGGCACCTAACAATAGTTTGGCTTTACCACCTATGGTCAGACGGTCGTTTATAGCACGTGAATAACCTGCCCCCACCTCTATATAAGAGTTCAGACGTAATTTCTCATTCTGGATATTAAAGGTTCTGCTACTTCCCCAAGTAAAATCTTCTGTATCTATGGCACGCAGATATTCGAACATGGTTTTAGGAATAGTTGCATCCACATCTACACGTGCTCCTACATTGAATGACCAGAATCCTTTGCCTCTATAGAATCCGAAAGAGATGACATCCGTATTGAGATTGATGTTCAGCTCATTCATTCCTTTCAGACGGTTGTAGAACTTATCATTGTTGTAAAACTCTCCGTCAGAGTCAAAGACGTCAATAACATCCTGGATACCCAGAGAGTTGGAGGATACCTCGGCTGCTAATGAACCTATTACAGGTAAATTGACATAGCCACGCTTGGGTTGCATTGCCGGATTCAACTGCATGCGGGTACTGCTACCTTCCATAAAGTAAGATGAGCGCATGTATTGCGCTTGCATAACTGTGGGGAGAAGAAAAGAGATGCAAATCCCCAGAAGTAAAAGCTTTCTCATTGTGCTTCGTAAATTGTGGGTTACTGTTAATGATTACTTATATCTGTTGTCGCAAAGTTAAAAGAACTATTCGTTATATCAAAATTATATAATAAATAAAAATTGGATAAACGGCCGTTTTTATGACTATATGGTTTTATAATTGGATTGAGTGGGAAGAATAAGATGATAATATTCATTTTAGTTCTTCTCTTTGTACTTCATCCACTCCCTTTATGCGATTGATGTGACTGATAATAATTTGTAACTCATTGAATGAGTGGACCGAAAAATTAATGAAACAGTCCACTATTTCGTCTGTTGTGGTGGTGTGTAAACTTTCAATAGAAAGCTTTAGTTTATTGGTGATGCAGTCAATCAGGTCACTTAACAGATGATAGCGGTCTATTGCCTTGATATGAATTCGTACCGGATACAGAATATCATTGTCTTCTTTGAATTCGATGGATACAATGGAATCACCCTTCTGTGAAGCCAAACGGATAGCTGTGGGGCAATCACGTTTATGAATGGTTACTGATTTGTCATTTTCTGTAAATCCGATGACTTCATCTCCCGGGAGTGGGTGACAGTAGGGGCAACGTTGATATGGTATCTTTTTCATCCGATACAGATAAGTGCGCAAATAACGTTTTGCCTTATAAGTTAAGACGTGATTGATCCAATCCGGCTGTGGATGTGTTTGTTCGTTTGCTCCAACTTCTACACAATCCCCACGGTGAAGTACGGTCTTGATAGAGCATAATTTTCCATTGATACGGGCATATTGGGCATGTTCTCCTAACCGGCTGTGTATTTCAAAGGCGAAGTCCAAAGCCGTGGCATGTTGTGGTAGAATAACTGCTTGCCCCTTGGGAGTAAAGACCATAATGTCATCATTATAAAAAGATGAAACGACATTTTCGATGAACCAGCCATCTTGACTGTGATAAGCAATGTCTTGTAAAACGAACTTGAACTTTTCGATCCACTTCTTTATATTGCTTTCTGAACGGCTGGCTACACAGCCAAACTGTGAATTATAAATCATCCGTTCGCTGCTGATATGTATTTCTTCCCAGACGCCGTGTTCGGACAGTAATTTTACATGAAAACTTTGATAGCCGTTCTCTTTCGGAGAATCCACATAGTTGGCAATACTACCCGGTTTTTCTTTGAATATATCTGTCAATAGTGAGTAGATTTTTAAGCATATGTTCTTTTCCGATGCTTCTAAGTCATCGGGAAAAATGATCTGGATGAAATGCCTATGATCCAGGTGCTTGAAGTCCTTATGGGATTGATTTATCTTATGCCAAAGACTATAGGGCATTCTATATTGTACCTCTATCTTTGCTTGAATATTATGCTTCTGAAGAATACTTCCTATCTTATCAGTGAAAGATTTTAGATCGGTATGATTATCGCTTTTGTCTTGTTGAAGCAGTTCTATGAACTGTGCATATTCATGCGGACAACGGAAACGGAAACTGAGATTTTCCAGTTCTGTTTTTATCTCGTACAAGCCTAGGCGATTAGCTAAAGGGGCATAGAAATAATCAGTTTCACCTGCTATCTTCATTTGTTTATCAGGCTTCATGCTGTCGAGTGTACGCATATTATGCAAGCGGTCCGCTAGTTTTATCAGGATGGCACGTATGTCATAATGTACAGAATCGAGCATCTGTTTGAAATTATCCAGTTGTTTGGACATTTCGTAGTGTTCTTTCTTCTGTTTGGTCACCACACGTACTAAGAAAGCGACATCTTCACCGAATTGTTTCTCAATGTCTTCTACGGTATGTGGTGTGTCTTCTACCACATCGTGTAAGAAAGCAGCAATCACAGGATTTGCTCCCAGCATAAGTTCTTCTGCAACGATACGGGCCACTGCTATCGGATGAATGATATAGGGTTCTCCTGTTTTGCGCGTCTGCCCTTTGTGAGCTTCATGAGCCAGCTGATAAGCTGCTTTAATTTGCTCCATTTCTTTTGGGGTAACCCGTTGCTCCATTGTGTGGAAAAGATTTTCTACACGTTCTTTTATCAGTTTTTCGTAATCTTGTTCCATAGTCTTTATGAATAATATTGTTATTTTACCCGTTCTCCTTTGCCATTCAGTAGCACGCCGTAATCATTCTGAGATTCACAGAGATATAGATCTGCTCCTACAGCAGTGATGGTACTATATGAAGGAGGTGTAATGATTCGACCATCCGGCGACATCAGGCCGTACCATCCTTGTTCTGCCTGATAACACATACATCTGGCGATTGCTTGCATATTGGTTGGTTCGTTATCTTCCGTTTCACTTATTATTTTGCCATTATCATCGTAATTCTTTGTGGTGCCATAGCGCAATTCATTTGTAGGATAGGTGATTTTCTCTACATGGCTGATGTAGAAGTCGTCTATGAGATTGCCTTGCAGATCATATTGACGCATCGTGTGATCCTGCATCGTGCTAAAGATAATACCGTCATGGATCCAGTAACTTGCTTTATCGTAAGGGATGATAGTATTTAACTTAGTGTCCATTACTGTTTCTTCTATACCGTTATTTACTATCAATAACGTGCCATATTGTTGGATAGAGAAATATTGCGGTTCTAAAACCCACTTGCCAGTTAGGTCTATCAGTCCTACTTTGTCTCTACACTCATTATGTACCACACAAAATCCATTATGGAACACATATCCTTCCATACCTGGAATATAGGGTTGATGATTGTCAATAATCACTTTACCGGCCGGATCGATAAATTTTATCCAACCATTATCATCAACTGAAGCTAATCCATCAGAGAATATCCACGCATGATCATATCGGGGTTTTATGGCTGCTTTCCCAGTAAACATATTGAAGTATCCACGCCGTTTCCCATCACTATAACATATTAGCGAATCATTACCCAGAGGTTTAGCTATCCACTGAATATTTTTCAGTGTCTTGTTGTCATTGCGGTCGATGACATATCCCTTTTCGTAATAACTATCACGGCAGAAAGTTGCATTGCGTGAAAGATATTGCGTATAGACTTCTTTCGGGGTATCAGCAAATGTAATATCATAGCGGTTACATAGTGTTTCAAAGAAGCTACAAGTCGCAGCAACAGTGCATAAAATTACGAATAAAGTGAAACAGGTGCCGACAATACGGCGCAGGAGTTTTCCATACTTCGAGTTATCTTTCATTCCTAAAACTACTGTAATCCAATTGGCAATACCGGTCAGAATGCCGGTTAGTCCATGCCAAAATAAAATGATTGCTCGTTTCATTTTTAATCCTCCATTTTATAATAATAGGAAATACAGTTCTCATCACAGAATTCTTTCAATCGGGTAATATCATTATCCGCATCGGGCAATCTGTCAAGAGCCCATTTCAAACCACTCTCATCCTTAATTCCAAGAGTGGTAAATAAAGTCTTTGCATCAATATCCTTAATGATATATGTTTGCTTTGAATCGTTACCAAAACATGAACCGTTACTAGCATCATAACAGAAAAAATATTTTCCATTAATAATACTATAATCTGCCATGAAGGATTTTTTCTTGTGTCTCATACTTCTCTTACTGAATTATTGGCTTTCATTATAGATGTTCATTGCTTTTATTTAGGTGTTGTTTTACCGTGATACAGGTCGTCAGCGATATGCAATACTACATCATGCAGTTCCAGGTCATCTTTATAGAATTGGGGTATCGCATCGTAACCAATAGTTGCACCTAACAAGTTACCAGTTACAGCCCCCGTAGAATCGCTGTCACCTGCATGATTCACAGCTGCGATCATGGCTTTTTCAAAGTTCTCGAAATGGGTTAAAGTACAGTAGATGGCTATAGCAACAGTTTCTTCAGCGACCCAACCTCCCCCTAATTCGTCTTCGATGGTACGTACATCATCAGTTGAAATGTCTGATAAAAGAATAGCCTTCTTTACCAAAGAAACAAATTTTTCAACTTCTTCGGCATGGTTGGAAAACATCCGCTGTGTGGATTCTAGTCCTTCCCTGATATACTCCTTGAATGTTTCCTTTTCCGGATGTTCGTCGGTTGCCAGACGATAAATGAGATGGGAAATAAGAACTGCAGGAATAAAACCTAATGGATGCTGATGAGTAAGTTCTGCTGTATCTGCTGCAAGACGGTCAAGTGCATCTATATTAGATATTCTTCCTTGGGCTAGGCCATATAAAGGGATGGGAGCTATGCGCATAACTCCGCCACATCCTTTGCTGTTATTGTGAGGGCTTTTTCCCGCAATAATATCAGAAAGAGCAGTGAGGCAGGTATTGCCGGGTGCCCTGCGCTGGTTTAATTCCGGAATATCCCCGATCCAGCATTCATTGAAGCGCTTACTCCTCCTACCTAATTGAGTGTAATACCATTCTATATAAGCTTCACAAATGCTGGGTATAGGAGCACTCCCTTTTTCTTTTGCATTTAATATACCACAGGCTGTAAACAAGGTCATCTGTGTATCATCAGAAATCCAAGCTTTCCCGGTAGAATTATCTTCGTTCTTCCACCATTGTCTAACGTCAAGACGGGTAATTCCTGCATCTCCATATCTTCTTTGAATACCTGTATACGAATCTATAAATTCTACAGGATACCCTAAAGCGTCACCTATGGCTCCACCTATTAATGAACCACGTATTCTGTCTTTTTGTGTTTTCTCATCCATAATATTGTTCTTTTTAATTTGCTATGCTGTTATTAATTTGTTTACTGGAGATTTGCAATAACATATCTTCCGGTTGCTGGTATATTATTCGCATAATTTTCGGTATGCAGGTATCAACTGCGTTATAACAAGTTTGGATCATGGCATTTATGATAGAGTAGTTGATAGCACCGTTATCTGTATTAACCATCATCGTAGATACAATTTCTCCATCTTCCTCATCCAAATTGAGGCATATTCCGGGTGCCTCATGATTCATTTTGTTCAGAAGAAGTATAGCAGCAGTTCTTTTTTCTTCCGGAACTTTGGCTGGCATAGGAATGTGGCATCTTATCCAGTCGTTTTCTTCGTTGTACAGAATGAAGGCTTTTAAGTTCATTCCATTGCTTGTCATACCAAAAGCATAGAAGTGATTTTCTTCGTCACATTGATAATCTGCGCCAACGCTTTCTAAGAATTCTTGCAGATGGATTCTTAAGGGTTTCAATGCTGTTGTTTCCATGATTGTTTCCTTTCTATTATAGAGTTCTATGATATTAGTTCATATTTACATTCGGGAAACCATCGTTCCAGAACGTTATTTACTTCCGATTCGATTTCGGGAGTAATGTATTTGCATACTTTTTGATAGGCAATGGTTAGTGATACTACTTCGTCTATCCAGCCGATAATGGGTAGGCGTTTAGCCGAAATTAAATCAATGGGGAGCACTAAGTAGGAGATTGCAGATGCAATGAGTAGCTTGTCTGTTTTCGGAGTATCAGGACTCTTCATTACATAATACAATAAGAGTAAAGGACGTGCACCTGCTCTTCCTGCTTTTCTGGCATACTCGCCAAGCTTTTCCCATAATAGAGGGTAGTTGATAATCGTTTTCTTTCTCATAATAGTTCTTTTTGTTATTTATTTATATAGAGTAGACATACAGAGAAATCTTGCAACTAAAAAGAAAAATAACTATTGGGAGTTATGGTGAGAAAAGGAGACTTGAGATTTATGCTCCTATTGCAGTATGATATGAAATCTGAGGCAAAAGGTTATTTATCTTAATTCATTGCTTACTTTTGCATACGCAATATTGTTTTTCCATCTTAGAGTAATTTATTGATAAAATGTTTGAGTATAGTTTACATTGATAAATGTCAGTGTAGAATTGTTGTTGTATCTAAATGTTTGCTTCATATTAAAGTTAGGAGTGGAAAAGATGTACTTTGTTTTCCACTCCTAAATGTTATAGAAACAGCATATATGTTAGTAAATCCAGAAGAGCCCCTTTGTTTTTACAGTGTTGAGTGTTTGATTTATCGAGCTATTGCATGCAGCTAATGTAGACAATCTGATAGGCTCTGACAGCCTAAACGTTGCACCTTCTTGACATTTACGGAAGTTTTCGCCAAATTGTTTACGTTCGTTCCAATCACGTTCTCTATCATATTTAAGCGTGCCACCAAATATGCCTTGACAGAATAGCGCATCACCAATCTCATAGATTATTCTTGCATCATAATCATTATCTATGGGAGCACTTGAAAAGTCTACCTTATTCCAATTGAGTTGAAATGAGATAGAAGACTTTGTATGAAAACATTCTTGGAAGATTTTGTTTATTTTACCTGATATCATATTGTCGAGTTTTGCGTGAACTTTGTTGGAAACTTGCGTGTTGATTTGAGTTGCATTAGCTCCAATAATACTATTATTGTGTTGCTCTACTTTGTTGAGAAGAGCTCTTAATGTTGTGAACTTCCCTTCAATAAAATCATCGCATATTTTTAATATAGGTGGTAATTGCACTTCCTTGAATGCATCATTAACAGCGTCTTCAATGAACTCAACGAGTATATCATCCGTGAGTTCGTTTTTGATGGTGGTCTCCATTTCCTCAAGCATTTTGCGGAACTTACTATCTGCGTAAGCATACAAGGCAATCCCATCAGAGACTACATAAGATGGATTATTGTCACAAAATACTTCCGTTCCTTGAAAAACATCTTCTACAAGATCTTTAATCCACGGCATACGTGATGCACCGCCTGTTAACAAAATCATTTCCGGTGCCACGCCGCTATTGTGCAGCCTTTTGAGATCGTCTTTTAAATCAGAACGATAATCAGTTAGAATCGGATCGTCTAAAAATTCTTTATTAATATTACAATGGTAGAGAATATCCAAGCAATCATACTTAGTCTCAATTTTATCAGTAAGTATGTCTCCTACTACTCTGCTAGTTTGAAGATTTAAGCCCATTTTATTCTGGCTTTTTGTGTAAAAAACTTCTTTTTGCTCCTTGATGTAATGTCGTACTGACATTTCCCAGTTTATTTTCTTGTTGTCTGTTTCCTCCAAGACAGCTGGGATAACAGATTTTGCTTTTTTATATGTATCTTGTGTTTCTGTGCACCAATCTTGAATAGCACGTTCTACACGACTGGCTCCATTTGCTGCGCCTTGTGGATATTTATTGTTTTCATTATGAGGGTAATAAGTGAAGTCGATAGTGCTTGAACCTAAATCTATAACAAGAATTTTTAGATTAGGATTTTGTTTGGTTAGGTGAATGAATTTAAAGAAGGCAGCATCACTTTCTCGAATGATAAATTTGATCTCATTAATTGGTAGAGCCTCTAAAAAGAAATTTTTATAATCTTCAATGACGGAGTTATGCCCATTTTTATCGTCTTCACCCCACGCTGAAGGACAGGCAATACATAAATCGAAGTTGCGGTCTTGCGGATTGTTCTCATCGAAATGCAGGCTATTATTGTTGGCAATAATAGCCTTGAAAACGAGATTAATAAAAGCTTTATAATGCTCCTTGTCGTCTTCTTCCATTTTGTTAACTTCGGCCTTGAACTGCATGGCGAGATCCGGACGGGCAAAGTCTTCTTGGTCGGTGGCAAATTTCCATTGACCGTCTTCTCCTCGACAAATAACAGTTTCGACCTTGCGTGCTTCGTCAGTACTCCCTTTTAGAATATTGAGTTTAGGTACATCATAAGCACCTTCTTTATTTTCCGGGTAGGTAGCTGTGAGATCAATATATGAGGCTGTTGTTTCTCCGTGACCAAAATCAATGCATACGCAATACTGTTTTTCTTCTTCCATGATTAAATAGTTGTTTAATGTGTTAGAGTATAATAGTAGAATTATTTAGTTTAGGGATATGGGGACTGTTTTATTGGTAGCCTTATTGAGGCTACTGTTCTAAACTTCTGGTAGAAAAACTTTTCCTTTCAGAACAATCTCTCTTCCCTCTTCTTTACGATGGAAAATAGCCGGGGATACTGTGTTAGGTTCTGATACTTCCATTTTGATATGTTCCACATTGAAGTTCTCACTTTCTTCAGGGGAATAAATAATAAGATCATAATCAAAAAAGTCCAAAATATAGCTTATGTCTTCTCTGAAACGTTCGGTGCCAATTTTTTCCAATCGTACTGCATTGTTGTAAAGGCGCTGCATCCATTTGAGAATTTCTAAATGAGAGTCCATTAATGGGTCATCACCTTTGTTTGAACCCTTTATGATTGCGATGACTTGGTTGATACTTGTAATCTGCTCATTAATAAGGTTTTCTATTTCGGTAATGTTTGTTGTAATATGGAGGGTAGGTTCAACTGCTTTTTCTTCTTTTTGTTCCTTTTCTTTTTCAGATATCTGGTGTAGCTTGAAAGAACTGACAGCAAGGTAAATTGCAAGAACTGTAATAAGGAGTGATATGTTTAAAGATAAGATTTCAAAATAAATAAGAACACCTGATAATGCAATTAATATCGAAATTGCGAGATTATAAATAGGAGAAAATATCCTTGTCTTTTCTTGTGATGAAACAATAGGCAGATAGGGCATTTTAATACCCATTGACAAAGGAATAGTTACTTTGTGGCAAATAGCTTCTATTGCCTGTTTCTGTGACGGAGTTAGCCCGTGTAAATTAATGTTGTCAAAAATGATTTGACGAGCGTTGTCTTGAATAGCTTCAACTGAGGCATTTGTATTTAATAATGCTTCAAGTTCTGATTTACTTTGTTTCATATTATTTATTATTTAGTAATTTAATGTTTTAATCTTTAGAGTGTCAGTCCGGTCATATTGAGCGAAAACGACATCCGTTTGCATGATAGGGCCTTGCGTGAGGCTTTTTGCGTCGAAAATAAATAATCGTCGGTATGAAGTGAGCACGAATCCTTCGCGACCATTGCATTTGACGCCTACATGAACAGCTTGCTCCCCCTTCAGAAATGAAACATCTCGAAGATTTATTTCCTGGAGTGTACACTTTACCTTACCGTAATCTGTAACGTAGGCATAGCCTCCATTCAGACATGACACGAAGCTTATAGCAGGTTGTCCATCGGGAGTCATTGAAGCATATGAGGATGTATCGACCTTAAATCCTTCTTGGTTAGTTAAAAAACCTACGGCTTTATTACCAATCATCAAGAGACGTGAAAAGTCACCGGGTTCAATGGATACTGATTCAGATCCTTTTATTTCTATAATAGCAGGTTCACCGTTTTCTGAACAATTGGCAATAAGAACATTCCGAAGGTTACCCTTGTCTTCTTTTTTGTATCGTTCAATAGTGTGACATTCACCGGCATGTACTATATTGACCGGTTTCGACCAGTCTACATCCGATATGCCTTCTTCAGCAAATAGATAGGTAAAGATGCTGTCAATAGCTTTCGGGTTGTCTTCTATGATAATCATTAATGCGGCAACTCCTATTTGCATATTATGTTCAGGAAGTTTGGTGATTCTATGATCATAGTTCCAAAGAACAAAATTCGTGTTACTATTTGTTCTCAGGCATTTGTCTTCCACTTTATATGAACTTAAGTCTTTTCCTTCAATCCAACTGATGATGATATCTAGCATTTGGCAAATTTTTCTGTCATCGGAAAATGCTATACGATGATTATTGTCTTTCCAATATTTTGCAAATGCAAAGCGTGAATTCCAAAAATCCGGAAAGTGGAAAAACTCTCGAAAGTCTTCAATTCGAAGTATGATAACACCTTGTAGTTTCATATTTATTATTTTTAATTAGCGGGGACAAACATCTTTCCAGCGTTTTGTAATGACGAGTCCTGTACATGTGTAGAGTTGCTCATCATATTTGCAGAGTGAAGATAGATAATTGGTGTTCCAGCAAAAATGCTCATCTTCTTTATCTGTAAATAAATCAACAGTGCTAAAGGGAATGACCTCTTTTTCTCCGACACAGCTGAAATTATCTTTGCAGAGTTGAACAAAACATTTGACCATATCAAGCAGATTGGTTTCTCCATAGGTTCGAGTTTCGGAAATTGTCTCTTTCAGAGCTTCGTTAAAAGCTTTGCGAGTGAATACAACAGTCGATTTAGTTCCGGAATGGTATATACGCCTCTTTGCTCCTTCTATAATTGCTTCTATGTCAGCTCCGGTGACAAACTTATTGTTAGGTTTGATGTGACCTGAATCTTTATCATACCGTTCAAGTATGAGGTTATCAAGAAAAGGAGCAAAGTATTCTTTTTTCAGAATTTCTTCAGCAAAAAGGTGTCCTGTTGCATGATCTTCGGCATAAGCAGCTTCTTGTCCACAAACAATTCCATTGAATATTGCTTGGCATTCTTCTGCTGATGGCATATATGAGAAATATTTCCGGTCGAAACGTCCATTGCGAAAAAGCTCCGGTGGAAGGGATGAGACATCATTTGAGGTGGCAACAATGAAGCAACAGACACCGTGCTCGTCTTTCTCTTGCATCCAAGTTAGAAACTTTCCAAACATACGTTTTGTTACTCCTCCATCACCGGCACCTCCGGAAACACCGGCGAAGTTTTTTTCAATTTCATCAATCCAAAGCACACAAGGTGACATGGCTTCAACAAGGTGTAGTGCTTCTTCAAGATTATGTTCAGATTCACCGACATATTTTGATTGAAGTTTACCCATATCTAACTGGATTAGGGGTAACCCCAAACTACGAGCAATAGTCTTGGACATAAGAGATTTGCCAGAACCGGGTATGCCGGAAAGTAAAACTCCTTTAGGAGCACTGATTCTCGCTTCCGTGAGAGCTTGTTCATAGTTTAGAATTAGTGGTTTTACTTCTGTTAACCAATTGTCAAAACGTTTCATGCCAGCTGCTTCTTGCTTTTTTCCAAGTTTGACATATTCAAGAATAGGTGATGTGCGAATCAGTGCGGCTTTTTCATCAGTGATGATTTTTTCGAACTCTTTCTTGTATTCTTCAATGAGGTTTTTACGTGTGGTTTGCCCGATCTCTAATTTTAACCGACGAAATATTTGTTCTATTTTAATTACAGAAAGTCCTTTTAGCTGTCGTACCAGAAAATTCATTTCTTTTCCTGTACGGTCAATCTCTTTATCGTCGTGCTTTTTGATTAATTGTGCAATGAGGTCTGTAATTTCATCTTCTTTCATAGCTTCAAGCCAAATGACTTTGCTGTAAGGCTTTAAGTCAGCCGGAATAGATGGTATCTGAGGGGTGACAATAATTGCCATAGAGTGACGGAGTGCGGATACTGTTAAATAGTCCATATCTTCGTAGCCAAAGCCATTAGAAACTCTGGTGAGATTTTGTAACCCTTTGTAGATATCCTGCCAGATTTTGGTGTTAGGATTTCCGGCATCTTGTGCTCCGGCAGGAAGGAATTGGAGGAAAAGTGAAGGAACTTCTATATCTGTCTTAACTTCGCCTGTGTCTTCATTCACTTCTATTGGAATTTTTGCAAAAAGATTTTGAGGCTTTTTTGTCTTGTCTGCAGACATGAGAACGACAGAAGTCCCATTTTGTGAAGTGTTGACTTTGTCAACTTTCATTGGTTTGCGACTTACCGGTGCAATAAGACGATGTGATTTGTATATAACTTCATGTACAAGTCCTAATTGATCTGTAATAATAAACACAATAGGAATCTCGGCCAACAGTGTTTTTTTTAGTTCCTCTGTTAGTCCTCCTTGCTGTGAAAGGAGATAGTGTTTTGGATTCATATTTTACTCTTGTTTTGATAACTTATCAATAGCTTCCATTATTTCAGAATTCTGAGATCTATATTCTTCTTCTTCCTTTGCCATTAATTCATCTGCCATTTTAAGAATCTCAGGATCAACTTTTTTTCGGTACTCTTCAATGCTTTCTGATACAACAGGACGATGTAGCCAGGCATTCAGTATGTCTGCTGATGCATCTGGTCTACGCGCAATAGTATCAATTGTTAGTAAAGCTCGCAATGGGCTCATCTTCATATCCTTCACTAGACTTTCTACTGTTATGGTGAGTAGATTATCTTTTATCCTTACCTCGTTATTAGGTAATTTTCCTGTGTCAAGCCAATCTTCAATAGCTTCTTTGGTGGATTGGCATGTTCCCAATACTTCGACGTAGATGTTTAAAAAACTACGAATTGATACATTGGGGTTACTACTTTTCAAATAGATGTATAGTTTCTTGAATAAGGGTCGCATAATTTTATTATATAGTTGTTTATATACAATTGAATGTATTATCCTTGGAATACTGATTGGGCAAATCCGCGAGCATCAACTTCGATTTGTTGTCCGTAATAAAACAGAAAATCTTGGTCACCATTTTCATATTTGAGATTATTTTCTACCCAAACGACCAGTGTTGGCGTATCGTAGCCGTACGGATTATTTGTTCCCGCTTGGATTGCTTTCTCTTGGGTTCCATGTTTCAATTCATGATAGATGGTGCGTATTATTTCTCCTTGGCTGTCGCATGCTAAAAAAGGTTCGCTAAAACAAATAGTACCATTTGGACTATAAGATCCATAGCGTGTTGTAGATTCATCGAAAACAATATTGTTAACTTCGACTCCCATGATAGAAGCAGCTTCTTTAGTAAGTGTTATTACTTTTTGTTTACGTTCGTCAATTGACATCTTATTCCAGCATGAAAGGATATCTTCTCCTTTAAAATTCCTGTTTAGGGATTCTGTACAAGCTGCTGCCATTTGTAAATCATTACCATGTGGCTCATAAGTTGCGTCAATATAATTGGTATGTTTGTTTATAATATCTCGAAGCTGTTGTGCTGTATTATAATTCTTTATTGCCACTTTTATAATATAAGTGACTGAGACTCCAACTGCCAGGAGTGCTAGTGTTATAGGTTCCATTTTGCTTAAGTTATTATGTAAGAACTAACTATTGAGGGTATAGAATTACCCTCAATAGTTACGCATGGTTATTATTCAAGGACCACTTGCGGTTGTACATTTGTGCCTGATTCGGTTTCCATAATATTTGCATCAGAAGTTTCAAGATTTTGTACAGCCTCCATTGTTGCAGGGTTATCTTGACGTTTCTTTTCGATCCATTGAATGAGTTTGTCATAAAGTTCGCCCGCTTTATTAATAGTTGGTTCTATGAGATATTTTTGGATGAATTCGGAAACTTCAAAAGAGCCATAAAGAGCGACAGCTAGGGCGATAATTGTTGCGAATGTGCCGGCTCCGAGCCAATTGAAGATTAGCATACATAAAGGCATAATACCGAAAAACGCAAGAAAGATACCGCTGAGAAGAAGTGTTCCCCAGAGTAATACCCCACCAATTATTTTAATCCATTTGGCCCAAGTGGGAAGATCAATAATGTTGTCTTGCAATTGTGTGGTAACTTTAGCTTCTTGAATACCGGCGGCAACTGTCATACCGATGTTTTCAGGCGTTGACTCGCTGAGTTCGTTTATTTTACCGTTACGGCTATCGATATAAGTCAAAACGGCGGTGTAAAGTGTGTTGTCACTGTCCGCGAGAAACTTACGTAATTCTGTGATGTCTCCAGTCGCATTTTCAATACTTTCGGGGATATTTGCTCCGAGAATGTTCATTTCTTCCATGGCAATAATAGCTTCTTGTTGGAGCACTGCAATGGTGTCATCTGCTATTTCGCGTCCGGATATAATCTGTTCACGAAGACTTTTGAGTTGCTCGTCTGTAAGTGTGTTGAGTTCTGATGGATCAATTTTGGAAACACGTGCTACAAGGAGGATGTTCACTAAAAGATCGAAGCATTCTTGTTGGCTTTTTCCTTTAATAAGAGATGTAATTGCTGCTTGGTGATTAAATCCATCTTCTGTTGCAAAAGTGTCAATGCCGCGGTTGAAAGTATCAATGCCAATTTTTATCTTTGCAATAATTTCTTGTGCTTCACTCTGACTTATATTGGGAAGATGGTCAATGATATATTGTTGGCAATATTCATCTTGGGTCATTCCACTTGGGCGGTTACTCCCAAATTGATACGCTCTGTCCATCATTTGCTGGAACTGCTGTTTGTTGAAATCTACATTCATAATAATTCTTTTTTTAATGAGTAAATTAATTTGTTTATTTATATAGAGTCTCAACTCTGTATTTTCTTTCAGTTATTGGTGGTCTTTTTATCTGAAATCTTTGGTTGGATCGATTTTACTTGCCGCTATAGTGAATGAGTCTTTTGCTGTTGACTTTTCATCATAGAAAGTGTCTTCTCCAAGAAGTTCATCAACCATATCTTTATTAAGCGCAAGGTAACTGCGTTCTATAGTTGCTAAAAGTTCCAGCTCATTGTTAGCACGCAGTCGAGAATAGAGAAACTTTCTCTCAGATCGTGATAGCCTGCCTTCTATGTAGGCAATAAGTTCTGCATCGGTAATAAAATATGTTCTCATATTTTTTCTTCTTTTAATAGTTTTTGAAATTCAATTCTTAAGTGCTCTTTTGCCCTTAGTTTGAGTAGGGAAACTGCATTTTGTTTTCGTTTATTGTCCCAATCCTTAATAGGTGGTGATTTTTTTGGTACAATATAAGCTGACAGTTCTTCAAATGCATCAAGTGTATCAGTATCATCCATAATGAGAAGCTCTATTACTTTACGGTCTCGTTCATCTGGTAACCTGTCTTTGGCCTTTAATGCAAGTGATAAAAGAGTGGGATCAATTGTTTCATCAATATCTTCCCTCTGTTCTAATAGAATAGCTACGTCTTCATTTTCTTGCACAGAAATGGAATTTTTATTTAAGCTGTTATTATCTTCTTTCATCTTTTCCTTACGGAAGAAGCGAGAAGTTATACAAGATAGATATGAGGCGAGGCTTGCATCATCCTTATTCTTAAACAAGCATAACTTATGCCATTCGAGGTTTTGGGCTGAGATAAAGAAATAATACGGTGCTATTAGACTTTGATAATATAAAACTCGGCCTGATGTATCTATAGTGACATCTGCATGGATATCTTTTCCAATGCTGTTAAGCATAGGTATAGAGTATTCATTTAGAAAGTATTGAACTTCCTGCTTTGCATTGTTGGAGATACGACGGACAAATTCATGTTCAGCAAAAGTATTTTGCTGTTTTAGTAATTTAATGAGCTGAGGTAATGAGAGGGATGATATTTCTATTTTATTGCAAATTCCTTTGGGGTATTTCATAATATCTATAGATTTATTTGTAAAAAGTATATTGAGTTTGTTTATCGAATGATGACTTTCTTATGAAGAGATTATAGATTTTGCCATCCTACCTTTTTCTTTAGGAATCAAACCGGGGGTAAATGGCAATTTCCATCCCCATAAATATTTAGCATATAATGGTCTGAATATCATCTTTATGGCAATGCCATTTGTGATGAGTCCGATGATTGCTCCTACAAGGGGGCCTATTATTAATTGTGTTTCCATATTCTTTCCTTCTTTGTTAAATTAGAAGGTAGTACGGCTCCAATAATTTAGCTGTTACCTGTTATTTAACGTCTTTTGTATTATGATATAAGAGCTATACTATATTTGTTCAAAAATAAAGTAATAATACTTTATGTGCAAACAACAATTTGTTCAGATACTCTTATTCTGCCGAAAAGATGTCTTATTCTGGTTAAAAAGAGGATTATTCTGACAGTTTTATTAAGAGTTAGGGTTGAAAAGACGGATTAGCTTAGAGTCTGAAACTGGTTTCTTGAGTTTACAGTAATAATATCGCATACAGATGACTTCTATATCTTATGCTCTTGTGTCTGATAATTAGTCTCTTATGGAAGTTCAACTCTTTGTCGACAAGGAATTAACTTCTTGCTTACAAAGAGTTAACTTCTTGTTGACAAGCTCTTAACTTATTGTAAGTAAGATATTTCCTGTTTTTATATAATTTTATAAATAAGATCAGATACTCTTTGTTTTCCAGATGCACCCATAAAAAACTATCTTAAGCTTTTTACAAAGCTTGCGGAACTTCAAATAAAGCAATTGACTGGCAAAAAATCTCGTATAGTATTATCTATGAACCATGGAAAAGAACAGTAATGAGGATGAACCTTTTCTGTTTCGTTAGTGGGTTAATTATCAGTGTATTGCATTTACATTGCATTTGCATGGCGTGGTAAAAGCATTTACCGAAGGATGTAACGCCCTTTACCTCCTATTGTAACGCCCTTTACCTAAGGGTGTAAATGCCTTTACTTCGGCATGTAAATGGAGTTACCATGTGGAGTTAACAAAGTTATACTGTAAGGTCGTGTCTTCGTAAGCTCGCGTCATAATGAAGTCGACTACAATGGGTATATCTGCCGTTTATGCGGGAAAAAAACAAAAAAACATAGATTACGGGTGCGTTTGATATATACACCGTATATAGGATATTATCTTGTAACAGAGGAGGATAAAGCGTAAAAATGTAAAAATCGGGCGTGAGAGTAAGCCTTCTACTCTCACGCTATTTTTTACTCTCACTCATACTTAATATTCTAAATATCACCGATCTATTTCAAGAGTGGTGGTAGTGAGGGTAAAATGAAACTAACTTTTATTGAGACCTGAGTTCAAGTTATAAATGCGATAATTTTTCCGGAAAATTTAATAAACTACTATTGTATATCATCAAAAAACAGTATGTTTGTGCGAATAAATTGCTAATTCTCGTACTATGTGGAAAATAATGTGGATTGAAAGACTACTATGCATTGTAGTAATAGCATTTGTTGTCTTGGCGGCTTGTACACCTCACAAACAAAAAATAGAACAAGATGAGATGCAAGCATTCGAAGCATTTTTCACAGCAAATGGAGATTCCGTATCTATTGCTCCTCGGAAAGTACGTACACAAGCATTGCAAAAAATGCAAGAAATTAAAGACAGTCTGGTACGTTATAACTATCTGATTGTGGCTTCTAAGACTTGTATGATGTCTTCTGATATGGATTCTGCCCGGCTCTTAATACAACAAATCGAAGATTTCACAGAAAGACAGCCCTTCTCTCCGCAATTGGCAGATTTACAGTCTGATTGTTTTAATATGAAGGGGAATATCTATGCGCGTACAGGGCATATGGATTCTGCAGAAGTTTATTTCCGAAAAGCTTATGAACTGCGGATGCATGGCACTAAAATAGAAGTTGTACCTGATATTCTGATGAATCTGGCTGATGCTACTAACCGTTTAGGTAAATTGGACGTGGGAGCGGCATGGTACAGGAGAGCACTGTTATTGTGCGATTCACTAAATATCACTTCTACAAAGAAACCGCCGATTTATTATGGACTAGCACAGATATATGTGGCTTTGCGTGATTTTGAGCAATGTGATTATTATTATAATCTTGCGGCCAGAAGCTATGAGGACATGTTGCCTTTTGAGAAGCATTTCTATCTGAACAACCGCGGGACTTCTTATTATTATCGGGGAGATTATGAAACGGCTATCGATTATTTCCGAAAAGTAACTGATCTTGTTGAAGGTTATCCCGATATGGTTTTCGAGTTGAACTTGGGTTGGTTGAATTTGGGAGATTGCTTCTTGCAAGTGGATGAACCCGATTCTGCAGCTAAATATATCAACAAGTGCCAACTTTTTTTTGAGAAAACAGGAATAACAACTGCACTTTATTATATTGATACACAGAAAATAGAATTGGCACTGATTCAGAAAGACTTGCCTAAAGCTTGGCGTATTTTATCAGAAAGCATAACTTCACCGGATATTGATCCGGATATGGTGAATATACGCAATAAGTATCTGCAGCAATATTATGAAGAAACGGGAGATTATCGGAAGGCATATTTTTATTTGAAAGAAAATAATCGGATGGATGATTCTATCCGTAATGAGCGTGTAGAGATGCGTACGGCTGATCTGGCCTTGCGTTACCAGCAGGATTCTACAGTGATGGCGCAGAAAGTTTTTATCCGGGAAAAGGAGAATGAAGTTCTTGAACTTCGGCAGATGGAGACCTTATGGATTGCCCTTACCACTATTACCTTACTGGTGGTTGTTTTTGTCTATCTGTACAGTAAGAAGAAGCGTGCGTTATTGTTAGCTCAAAACCGTCGTACAGTTTCTTCACTTCGTTTGGAAAATATCCGTAACCGCTTATCTCCTCATTTCATCTTTAATGTGCTTAATCAGGAAATGGCAGGAAGGAAAGCGGAAGAGAAGCAGGAACTATCTTCCTTGGTCAAACTGATGCGGCGTAATTTGGAACTGGCTGAGCAATTATGTGTCACTTTAGCAGAAGAACTGGATTTTGTGAAAACCTATATCGATTTGGAGCGTCGCTCATTAGGGATAACTTTCCATCCGATGATAGAGATTGGTGAAGGTGTGAATCCTGAGCAAGTTCAGCTGCCTTCTATGTTGATACAGATTCCTGTAGAAAATGCGGTGAAGCATGCTCTGAAAGAGAAGGAAGGAGAAAGAAATTTGTGGATTATTATTGCTCGCCAAGCCAATGGAATCTCTATTCAAATCAGGGATAATGGTGGAGGTTATCGTCCAAATAGCCGGAACAGGGGAACTGGTACAGGTATGAAAGTTATTATGCAAACAATTCAGATATTGAATATGAAAAATAAGGAAACAATAGATGTAGCTATACATAATGTTTCTTTATCCAATGGTGAAATTGGATGTGAAGTCACTTTCCTACTGCCGGATAAGTATGATTATAGGATTAAATAATAATGTTTAATCTCGTTTTTAGCAAGGATAGGACGAATAATCACCGGATAATCTATAAAATCACTTTGAGGGTTTTGCCTGAAAACAATATAATCTCTACATTCGTCAAAAGATACATGAAATAGACATGAATAGATATAAAGTTATAATAGTTGACGATGATGATGTAGCACTCGAGAATTTGACTTTCGAGTTAAGTAAAGATGTGCGTTTTTCTTTGGAAAAGACAGCCCGGAATGGTAAGCAAGCCAAAAAAGTGATTGCTAAGATACAACCTGATTTGCTTTTTCTGGATGTGGAAATGCCGGATATGACGGGTATGGAACTGCTGGAGGATATTCGGGATGATGTTTCGTGGAATATGCGGGTTGTTTTTTATACAGCTTACGACAAATATATGATACAGGCCATTCGTGAATCTGCGTTTGACTATTTATTAAAACCTTTCGAAGAGCAAGAATTGAAAGATATATTGGCACGTTTTGTGAAACAGGCTGAGGCGAGACAAAAAGCGGCATTACCTATGAGAATGCCACTGAATAGTGGACAAACGTTCATTGTATTTACTCCGACAAATGATATGCGTGCATTGCGTTCTGCTGAAATTGGTTTTTTCCGGTATTGTTCCGATCGCAGGCAGTGGGAAGTGGTGCTTAATAATCAGCCGCCGTTGGTCTTGCGCCGTGGAATGACTGCTGAACAGATAATTCAGTACTCGCCTTGTTTTGTCCAGATACATCAGTCTTATATTATTAATATTGATTATCTGATGATTATTAAAGATAACAAATGTATATTGTATCCTCCTTTTGATAAGATAACAGAACTTTTAGTCTCAAGAAAGCATAAGAAGGAACTACAAGACAGATATTGTTTGTAAATGAAATTATATTGGTTAGGGAGTCGGCACTTAGATAGTGTTGACAAAGGAAAGAGGGCGCTAAACGTAATGTTCAGCGCCCTCTTTTACAATTTATTTATTAATCAAAAAGGATATTCCTAATTATCGACGTGAAATTATTTCATTTCGATACCCTTGTTCTGCAAAGTGACATTCAATACTCTTGCATATTCAGCATATTGTTTGTCAGTCAGTGCTTTTCTCATCAACTTCAAGTTTCCATAAACTGCATTGTGAAGTTTCTTTTTCTGATCCTTCTTGGCAGTTGTAGCGCGTTCCATCTGTGTAGAGAAGTAATCGCAAATGTTTGCTACTTCTTCATGCTGGTCAGCGGATAAATTCAAATATTTACTCAACTTGGTTACGTTGATGTTACCATCCCATTTTGCAGTTGTAGGTTGATTTCCTGCTGCAAATGTCGTAGCAGTCAGGCAGACTGCTGCCATTAATGTTAATCCTAAACGTTTCATAATACCTACTTTTAATTTGTTATACCTAAAAACAATTCTAACTCTAAAAATCTAATACCTATTGAAAACAGCTCTAAGCGCTTAGCTTTTTCTTTTTACCTGTGCAAATATAGAAATATGTTTTATAACACAAAAACGAAAAAGAAAGAAAGTACTGTTTAGATGACTATTTTTTGATATAGATCAATTATATGATGTTATTTTGATTGTTTGAGGTCTTTTTTGTAATATGAATGTAATATGGTTATCGTACACGGTCGATCAGAATGATAGTGGATGCTTTGCGTGGAATGTATAATAGGCTATCGGGCGGACATGAGTAAATTCAGCTCCTGGCTGATTTCTTCAACAATTTCCCGGGTGGCAAGTGACAGACATTCTGCCATATCATCCAGGCAGCCTTGATTGGCGGCATAGGAATCTTCATAGCTCCGATCTCTGCGAGACTGCTTATGCTTGACATTGTAGGTTTTGTCTAGCAAGCAATTGCCATGGTGCGAAAAACGTATAGAAATGGAAAGTTGAGTTTGTGCCGGGCGGTAACGAGCGCTTTGCAAGGTTATGTAACCACCTTCGAACCAAATAAATCCGCTTTCATTTAAAACAACACCACCAATTGTTTCATTCTGCCTGACTTTTACCTCCAGGCGGTAAACAGAGTCAGCGGGAACTTGATTGTCTTTGTTATCTATTAATTGGAAGCAGGTACTACTATTACATTCGGTTAATAATGCATCCGTGAGGAATTCACGATAAAGTTGGCTGAGAGAATGCTCACCCAGCCGTGTGCGGAAGCGATCCTGTTGTCTATTAAAGATAATCAGTGGAATGAAGAAACCACCTTTCCGCTTGATAGTGCTGTAATAATCAGTGTTGGAGTAATCTATAAAATCCAGATAGATGCTGTCTTTGACTTTGCCGGTATATTCTTGCGAAATAAGCTCATAGAAAAGATTGCTACGCATGCCATTCAATTCTTTCTGCATGCTGCGCGAACTTCGGCAGGAACAGAAAGACACGGCTATTAACAAGAGAAGAATATAATGCTTCATGGTATAATCTTATTGAGTATATGGTGGTAAGTTTTCATTGTCAATAATCTCATCAGGCAGCTGCATTGTCATTCTTGTTTCCGAACTGATTCCTACAAATCCGAGACCGCCTTTTACATTGCTTGGTATGATAACAGGTTCCATGAGTGCTTCCTCATAGTTGTCTGATTCCAGATAGTTTAAAGCTTTCAGATAGCGAAATTCTGCTTCACTGATACTGAGCAGGCGGACAGTGATGCTTTTGGAGCGGCGAGTGACGTTATAAAGTCCTGAATAATCATTATTATAAAGCTGGGTGTAAACTTTCAGTGTACAGGTACTGCCGGAAAAGCGTCCATCTGTGAAAACATTGTATTTGTTTTCAATGTAACTACCGAACGGATCATCTTCGTAATCTTCACTATTACTGGGCTTTCCATCTGTTAATATGATATCTTCCCGATTTATCAAATCTGTATACCGTGAGTAGACAATGGTGTCTTTATAGTTGTTATATTGCCCGTAAACGGTGATGTCATTTCGTATGTCCAGCCGATAATGATTCTTTTCATTGGGACGATCTTGCAAGGTGATTTTAAATTGGCGGTAAGTATTCCAACCATTGTATTCTTTGAGTCTGGCGAGGCATGTATCCACCTGAATCGTATTTACAGGGTAAGGGACAGTCACTTCTGCTGTTGCATGGTATTTCCCGTTTTCTGCTATAGCTTCCAGACGAATGTTATCTCCAGGATTCAGAGTCGTGGTGATACGATACTTCTTTCGCTTTGCAATTTCAGGAAGATTATTGAGAGGTGCGTCTGGATCATAAACTACATCCAGACTACCGATAGGCTTCAATGGAGGTAGTTCTTCGGGAGTTTCGGCAAGTTGTCCATTGATGTAAAGAGTAAGGCTGGCAGTTTCAACATGTGAGATACCCTCTATACCACTTACACTAAGAAAGACGAAATTCTCATGCTCACCGGCATCGAGAAGGGCATTCATAATGAGTTGCGGTTCACGATATGGTGGGGTGTAGGGGATCTCATTCTCACAAGAGGCGAAGAGATTGATACCTACATATATAATAAGGTATAAGAAAAATTTTCTTGTTTTCATTTTCGTCTGAATTTATAGTATAACTGTTCTTCTTAAAATTTATAAGTATAGGTAACAGATGGAATGATTGGCAATAAAGTCAGCTTTTTGATAACAATTTTTGTTTTGTCATAAGCTTCGTACATATTCCCATCATCACTCTGGTACCAAAATTTATTATTATGGTACTGATTTTCATAATATTTATCCATATAATAATCACTGTTTCGTTGTTTGGTATAGATTAATGTTGGGTTCATTGCATTATAAGCATTGTAAATGCTAATGTTCCAGATGCGCATGCCATGCTTCGTTTTCTTATTGAAGTTTATACCAAGGTTCAGGCGATGACTGGAAGGCAGACGATAATTATTACGTCTGGAGATATAATTGGCCTGTGTGATGCTACCATCAGGTTTGATGATAACGGTTTGTTGTTCCGGTATGGTAGCTGTTCCTCCACTGTTAAACACCCAAGAAGCGCCGACATCAATCCGTTTGTTGAATTTATGGTTAAGGGAAAGACTTATATTATGTCTACGGTCATATTTATAAGGAAAACGTTCACCATTGTTGATGCCACCTTCTTTGAACTGACGGTCCGCTTTTGCCAGAGTATATGCCAGCCATCCGGTGGTTTTACCCATTGTTTTCTGCGCCATGAATTCTATTCCCATTGAACGCCCTTTACCCATTTCCACTTTATCTTCCCAGTTAGTAGAACTTCCGAAGAATGAAACACCATTCTGATATTCCAGTACATTACGCATTTGCTTGTAGTAGCCTTCTACTGAGAACTCCCAACCAGGGATTCCTGTATAATATCCACCTATGGAGTATTGATTGGAAAACATAGGGCGTATATTTTTAGTGATAGGTACCCAAAGATCTGTAGGCATGGCAAGAGGAGTAGATGACAATTGATGTACATACTGTGCCATCTGAGAGAAAGATGCTTTTACAGAGAAGTCATGATCGAATCGATAACGGACGGAAACTCGTGGTTGTGCTGAAAAGTAATTCTTACCCTGTGTGTTAAATAGGGAAAAGTGAACTCCTGCATTTATGCTGGTGCGACTTCCAATGTCGAAATTATCCTCTGCGTAGATTGAAACTTCATGTCCATGCAGATAGCTGTTTGAAATTCCGTGATATAAAGTATCTTGTCCTATTTCTCCGTTTTCTTCTTCCTTCATTTTCGAGGTAGTTGTTTCGGGACGGAAGGTATGGTATAAGTATTCCACACCAAACTTTATGTGGTGTGCAGGAATAGGGGTGTAGTCGAAATCTGTCCGAAAACTCCAGTCACGGATCCCCGAACGATAATCCGAATGGTACTGAAAACCATATTGCTCTTTGCTAATGATACGATGTTCTATAGATTTGCTGCGTAACTGCATTCGATAGCTATTGAAAGCTATAGTAGTATTACTGAATAGTTTATTGTTGAATACATAGTTCCAACGTCCTGATACAATGGTATTTCCCCAGTTCAGGCTCGTTTTATCATTATAATTATTCTTCTGATAAGTCTCTGATCCTTCATCGCCGTATGTATAGTCTTCTTTGAGGCTGAAATGATAATGATCTTTTCCGTGGTAGAAACCAAGGAAAAGGCGACTACGGTCACTGAATTTATGATTGACCTTGGCATTGAGATCATAAAAGTAATAATTGTAACTTTCTCCATCACTTGTGAATAAGTTAGATAAAAAAGCAGTATGCGTACCACGTCCGCTAAGCGAAAAAGAAGTGCGATCTTTGATAATAGGTCCTTCCAAATGTATTTTATCAGTGAGTGTACCTATGCTCAGTGCGCCATGATAACGCTTCATATCCCCGTCGTTGGTACGCACATCTACAATAGACGAAAGACGTCCGCCATAGCGTGCCGGAAAAGAACTCTTGAACAGTGTAACCTTTTTCACAGCTTCGGGTGTGAAGATAGAGAAAACACCCAATAGGTGGTCGGCATTATATATAGGAATACCGTCCAGCAATATCAAGTTCTGATCCGGTCCTCCACCACGTACATATAAACCGGAGAAGCCTTCGGTTCCTGCCTGTACGCCTGGCATTAGCTGGATGGTTTTCAATATATCAGCCTCCCCCAGTACAGCGGGTGTATGTTGTATTTGTGCCATGGGAATCTCATGTGCACCCATGGCGGTGGCTTGGATACCAGCTTCCTTTTTATCCGAAAGTATGATCACTTCCGCCAGTTCGTTATTAGTGTTCAGGCGAATATTGAGCACGGTGTCTTGGTTTAGCGGGAACGAACTGTGCCGTGTTTCGTACCCTAAATACGAAAAACTTAATTCTGCATCTCCCTCAGGTAAGGTGAGGGTATAGAAACCGAAAGGATTGGTGGCAGTGCCCACACGCTGACGACTATCGAGAACATTGGCACCAATCAGCGTCTCGGAAGACGCTCCGTCCGTCACGTATCCGCTGATCGTGAACCGTCGGCTTACGGTTTTCTGCGGCATGGGCCGCTTATGTAGCAAAATATGTTTTCCTGATATTTCGAAGCCTATAGGCTGCATTTCAAAAGCCTTCCGCAGGATTTCATTGATAGTGAGATCGCGGACAGCCAATGTGATACGGCTATTCAAGCGTACTTCTTCTCCATAGATGAAGCTGTAACCTGTTTTTTGTTCCATTTGTTTCACAAACTCTTCCAACGTAGCATTTTGTAGTTTAATACTAAAACGCGTTTGTGAAGGGTTGGCCTGTAAAACACAAGTGGCAAATACGAGCGTACTTTGTAGAGTACAGGTCGAGAGGAGAACCGCTCCCACCAGGAATAATTTCCTGATGGTGCGGGGTGAGCAGATAGAGGATTTCATTCTAGTTTAATTTTTGTGTGATCGTTATAGTGTCATTAGTTTTTGTGTATCCAAACTTTTGGTTGCGACAAAGCAAAGAAAGGATTTCTTCCAATGTTTCACCATCGGAAAAAGTAGCCGTCATGTGGTAGTTCTGCAAATCAGTATCTTCTATACGGATGTCCGTATGAAAAGCATTGGAAAGTTGCCGGACAATCTCCTGCAGGGGAATACTTTTAAAAAGCAGTGTTCCGTTTCTCCAGGCAATCTCTTCCGATGCATCCTTTTCGGTGTGTAAAGTTAAGCTCTTTTTATCCTTATTGTAAATGGCACTTTCGTTAGGTGAGAGTACCAGGCTTTCTTCTTCTTTACCGATGAGGCTGACAGCTACAGAACCTTCCAGTAACGTTGTTTTAACTTGCGCATCTTCGGGATAGGCTTCGATATTGAAATGAGTACCCAAAACTTGTACTATAACCGCTTCGGCCTCCACCTTGAAAGGGTGTGCCGCATCTTTACTGACTTCGAAGTAAGCTTCACCCTGCAACTGTACTTTCCGGTCTTTTCCTCTGAACCGTTCGGGGTAAGTCAGAGTTGAATAGCGG
>ULLR01010190.1_pt1 | contig 29834 bp, 25 predicted proteins | sample 1951381 | NCBI WGS metagenome assembly ULLR01 (sample SAMEA4835523, study PRJEB28245) | human gut metagenome | biome: gut microbiome; material: fecal sample | place: Denmark | collected 2008
TGCGGCGAGCCGTTGCGGCGAGCCGTTGCGGTACAGTTCACCAATGGATTCTTCGGCGAAGCCGAAACTCAAAGGTACTGTGACCAGTTCTTGCCCTGACACCGGAAGCACTGGAGCATCTATCCGGTCATCACATCCGATAATACCGCTACATAGGGCTGTAAGCCCCAAAAGCAAATAAATATTTCTTTTAAATATCCGTTTCATATATTCTTGTTTTAAATTATCAATTTTAGCATAGGAATAGCAGAAAACAAGCCGTCCCGCCTCATGCACTTCTGTGCACGGGGCGGGACGGAAAACAATATTTTATTAAAAAAATTACTTAAACAGCATTCTTTCTATAGTCTCCACTAACTCTAATGCTTGGGGATATAATGCCGAAGTGGTCTCTTCATCAAAATAAATAAAATCTTCATAATCCCCAATTTGCCTATTATCAAATAGATCCGTATAAAATTTACTTAAAGGTATGGGAAACTTCCCAGTCCTAACAAAATGCATACCCAACATCTGCCGTACTCCAGCATGAGTTTTGGTTTCCTGTCATCATAACAGTATCCCTTCTTTCATTACATTCTTATAAAATGGAGTAATACGATGTAATGTCTCCCATATCTTACGAGAAAGCACTATCGGACTAATAATAACTCCACTCTCAAACTCTATATCATAAAGCGGATATGTTATTGCACGCCTATCTTCTAATGTCACTTTCTCTTTATCAAGCAGAATTAGCACATCAACATCACTATCGGGACGTGCTTCTCCACGAGCCTCTGAACCATACAAAATAGCTTGAGCATCAGGAGCGACACTTTTCAATGTATTGCGAATGGCTTCTATGATTTCAGGTCTTTTCATTCTTTCATTTCATTAACTCGTTTCAACGCAAAAATAGTCAGTTTCCTATTGATAAGTAAACTTTCAACAAACTATTTTACTCTCCTCCCACTGGTTAAATAAAGGGAATGAATTCTCTACACAGTGTGGAGAAAATCTCTTTATATACAAAATTTCAGCACAACATACATAGTACAGGATAGAAGACTAAATACATTTGTTTTCCGTTATTCCAACATATCAAAGAGCGCATCATAAAAGAAACCATCAAGGCTTCTTCCGAATATTATCCTGCACACACCTCACTGAAAAGCCGAATTTCCAGTCGATAGGATGTGTAACTGCAATGGCATTATCCTGAATCTGATAAATCAACATACCACTCGTAGTCTTCGTTCCATGTTCAGAAGTCCACTGATAAACTGTACTATTCTTTTTATCCCGGTAAGTGCCATTCATTTCACGAAGCGAAACGGCAGGAAAGAATATGGATTTATCGCCATCCGGACCTTCTGAAGTTCCATAGTAAATAAATCCTGAACCCACAAAATCCGGTTCTTGTACTGCACCGGTAATGGAAGATATGGTAGAGCCATTGTAGAACATTATGTTGTTGAACTTCGGTTTAATCGATTCCAGTGCTCCGGTAGTACCATCATTGGCTCCGAATCCTATCCACATACAATACTTGAATGTACCATCATCGCTAAAGATAGAAGAATTATATCCCGAGAGAGCCGATTGCGTAATACCATTGGAAGGAACCCTCCATCCTTTAGGACAAGGATCATAAATAGTTTTAGGACCATCCCCATTCCAATTATAAGATATGGCAGGATATTCATTATTCGTACCTGTACTATACGTCAATGGATTTTGTATTAGCTGTTCCACCGAAGTCAGTTTTTGTTTTTTTACATCCAACGGTTCACCCACTTCATCAAAAATAGTCTTTGTCTCTTTTGTTGTGCCGTCTGCTGCAGCAAAGAACGGATCTTTGCGCCCTCCCTGATAAAGCAAGCCGAGAGTACGCCGTCCGTCAATCTGGTTATCTTGCATGCCTGCCTTGGTAGCTCCCAGATTGCGATCCATAATGACACATTTATAGAAAGCTCCGGCAGCATCCGTCCACGAAATACCCTGATATACCTGTACCGCACCACCTTGAGTCGCATTCCGGGCATCGTTGATGGCAGCCTCGCGAGTAGCTCCATCCGTTATTTTACTTGCATCCAGCCCAGCCGGTACATAGTCGCTAATCCAGATATGCCAACTCCATACGGTGGCACCTGACTGATTTACAGCTTCTATCACTGCATTTCCTCCCTTGGTAACAGGTACTTTTACGTGTACCAGTGCTTTATTTAAATCTCCGATATCAGTAGTATTTACCAAATTGGCATGATTATCCTTGTCTACAACATATCCCAATACCAAATCACCAGAGGTTCCGGTATCTTTCGTCTGCCACAATACCCGGACATGATCGATAGCCTTATCAGCAGACAATGTAGCACCATCCGTCAGATAAGTATTCCAGCCATCCGTTCCTGCCTCGTGCTTATAAGGGTTAAAGCAGATATTCGTACCCGGCAGCATCATCAGGCAGTTGCTGGTGGGCACAATGTTGGTACTGATTACCGGAGTCTGATCCAGCAATTGGATACGGCCATCCCCACGATAGTCAGTGGAGTTGATATTCAGTGTCCAGGTATAATCCGTATTTTCCAGCAAATTAAAGTCCGTAGAGGCATCACCACCCAGATAAGCCCGATAATAAAGACGTTCATTCTTAGTAGAATTATCTACCACCACTTCCGCATACGAAGCGGCATCGGGGGCATTCTCTTTCGTACGATAATAGGAAGAAGAAGCGGCGGCTGAAGTTCCGCGTGCATTGGCAGGTATCCACAAGGTTTTTGAACCTGCCGCCAAGTCACCGGGATCGGTCAAACGGAAATAGTCAACAAATTCTACGATTGCAGATGGATACGTCATTCCCCATTCTGTTTGTGTAGCGGCCGGAAGAAGCCGGAAGGCTGCAGGTATCTGGCAGAGGCGGACCTCTTTGACAGCATACGCATTATCCGTCAACTTATTATTCCATGCCACCGTCATCTTGGCAGCCAGGCGTTTGAGTAATAAACGGGCATCGTATGCACCCTCCACACTCTGAATGCCCTCGCTCGTTACTTTAACATGAGGTAAATGGAGGAGATAAGGCATTTTGTTGATATTAATGCCACTTGCACTTGTACTGCCATCGGTAGGAATAGCATCGAAGTAACTTTTATCCAGAGTCAACTTCTGGAGTTCTGATATGCTATTGCCAAAATTGAGAGAGCCATTGTCCTTTCCACAAGCCACAATCACCAATTGGCAATCATCCAATGCCGCCAATGAGAGGGTCAGTTTCTTGTTCAAATCCGTAGATCCGGAGAAACTCTGGCTTTTCTTCAATATTCCATTACTATCATATTGCATGATGCGAAGTTCATACAACTTGTCAGGTTTCATCCCTGCATCAGTTCTTGTATGTACCATTGGCACCGGTTCAGCACTGAAAGCACCGTCCTGCGCCATGCCATTGCTACGTGTCGTCCCGGAAGGTGTATAACCATCCTCTTCGTCAGCAAAACCTAACGAAAGAGAAACAGTTACCTGTTTTTCTTCCTGTTGTGGTGACGAGAATCCCAGTTCGTTTTCACAAGCTGTAATTCCTACGAGTAATATGAGACCTGCCATAGGTCCCATGATCTTCTTCTTTATCCCAATCATATCATTCAGGTTTTAAAAATCCACCACTTTATCAATCGTCTCCACCTTATCAAACACCACCACATTACCATTCGTAATGGTTACCCGCACATCACCACTGTTGGCGCCGCTGATCTGCACAGTAATTGTATAGTGGTAGCCGCGGCGGACATTGTAATCATTCACCAGATTGCCGCCCAGATACAAACGATAGCGGACAGAGATAGGACTCGTGGCAGTCGGAGCAGCGCTACTATAACTGTACCAATACGACCCGACCAGATCAATATAGGTACATTTCGACAAGTCACCACCCGTTTCAGGTTTGCCGTCACCACCCAATGCGGGCACCTTGCCGTCGGCTTTAGGACCGTAGGCATTGAGGTTTTTCTCTTGGAAAGATTTGCCGCAACCTACTCCGCGAAGATTTTCGGGCATATAGAAAGTATAGGTACCATTTACACTAAGACCATTATCGGTGGCGTCAGTATCAACCGGATAAGTATTGGTTATTTGATCTGCTGCCGGATAAGCACCGACAGTTGTTCCGGCACGGCTTTCAAGAGCGAATGATTCAGGTAGATTATAAGCCGTTATAGATTGAAGGGTGAATCGTGCGGGAGAAGCCACTTTATTCGTCCACTTTACATCAATCCAGCTATAAGCATAGCTCAAACCGGCCAGAAGAACCGCTTTACCACTTGCATCAGTACCTTTAAATTCTATGTCATCCGAAACCAGATAATTCTGCTGGCTTTTATAATTCGAATAGCTGATTACGATGCCTTCCAAATCTACTTTTTGAGCATTAGTATTTTTGGAAAAAGCAACCAACTGACTTTGGCTTTCACCGAAATTTACGATAATACGGAAAGTTCCGCTTACATCCGAAAAGTTACCCGTTTCTACCTGTACAAGTGCTCCGCTGGTTCCAAAATCACTAATCTTATCACTGCCATAACATACAGCATGCAACATCTTTCCATCTGCATCGAACTGCACCACCCACACATCATTAATACTAACGCCACCGATAGATCCGGCACGAGTATCTACCGACAAGGCCGGAGGCAGACTCAAATAAATACTGAGTCCCCCACTCTCATTCTCAACTGGTTCCGAAGATTCGCAAGCCACAAACAGAAAGATGGCAGCAACACAAAGAAGGGTTATTATCTTATTCATAAGCATACACTGTATTTTGATCAATCTTTTCCCAAATCCTCACCGGTCAGATTGGACGTTGTCCATTCACGAATGGCAAGCGTAAGGTCGGAAGGAACAATCGCACCGTAAAATGTCAGTGAGAAGTCAAACTGATACGTCATTCCCGGCAACAAGGCTTTTTCAATAGTGGCAAAATAGGAATCGGTAGAAGTTTTCGTCTGACTGCCATCTTTATATTTCACTGTCAGATTCACATCAAACTTCATCTTTTGCGTTCCACCTACAGGCAATAGTACACCGGGATCGCTGGTGCGTTCCTTGGTAACATCATACTCCAAAGTATTATTTGAATCGAACTTTTCAAAAGAATAGGATGCATTGGCAACAGTAGTAGCACTCGGCGTCTCCCAGGAAGTATTATTCAGTTTATAGACAAAACTTCCGTACAGGCCGCTCACCTTAATGTAATTCACAACCAATGCCGTAGGAGTCACCGGTTGCATGGAGTTTCTTGCCTTCACAGTGGTTATCACCTGCGCCCCCATGCGAGTAAAAGGTTTGGGCAGAGATACCAGCATGGTATTGTCTCCCGTTTTATCCGGTTGCACCACGATGCCTTCCAACTTGGTGTACATGAAGTCCTTTCCGTTACTTACGGTAAATGCTCCGCTGTTATCCAACTCCGGCACTTCGGTAGAAGAATTGTAAGATACCAGATAGAGGTCGTACGTTCCACGATACAGGGTCAGACTGCCTGTAGCCTTGCCGGGTTTTGAAGCATCTGCTTCACTGGGTTGGACAGTGTAGTTTTTACTATCCAGCGGAGTTCCCAGATTCGTGCTTCCTGCCGAAAAAGCGTAGATGCGGAATATCTTACCGATTGCCATATCTTCTGATGTAGAAGCAGCATCGGCACGTGTCACCGAGGCACTATACATATCGAACGTCAATGTCACAGGTTCCCCCGGCTCCGAATCAGGGTCAGCATCCGGCAGCACTGCATCACCGGCACTGCATCCTGCCAGCAAAATTCCCAAAACAAGGCCGGAAAATACCGGAAAGCGGGAGGCTAAATTTAAAGATTTGTATTTCATAAGTCACTTATATTCCAATTCCCGTATTCTGATTTGCATCACTCTTCCATGCGTCAATCTTTACATTGGTCAGACTGCCGCCCATCTTGTCCACCGTAATGGCATAGACATAATGATAGCCTGCTTTCCATTGCACCGCACTCACAACCGCCGTTTCAAAAGAACGGGGAGTGACGGTACCGTCGGCCTCGGTGACGTCCACAGTAAGGCGAAATGAAAGGCGCGTTTCGGCAGCACTCATAGGGGCTACCAAAGAACTGACATTAGGGTCTTTTTGCAAGGTACTCAGCACTGCCGATCCTTCCAAAGCGATGGAATTGGTAGATGCCAGACCGTTCAGGGTTCCGGTACTCAGATTCATAGTACCACTCGAACCCATTTGCAAACGGCTGGTACTACTTAGCAGTTCTATCTTTGTCAAAGTCAGCGTTTCCTGTACATTGGCAGATTTCGACACCCGGAAACTAACCTTTGCCAGAGCATGATTCATGGTGAAGGTAACCGCACGGGAAGCAGCCGTAGCCGTCAGCGGGGTGGCACAAAGGTAATCCACCTGCTGGGAAGCGTTGAAATTGTCCGCTACCACCTGAACAGGTACGGAATGATTACCGACAGAGGAATTTGTGACCGATAGATCCGACGGAGCAAAGGCATATAAACGATTGGGAGTGCTCGCATCCGTCACCGTTATATCGGGAGGAGTAATTGAACTCCATGTTCCATTCGCCAATTCGTACACGGATTTGGCATTCGTTGCCAGTGCTGCATGCGCGTTATCGGTGACATATACACCGATTTTAGTCAACTGGGTAGCTCCCAGCGCACGAGTGACCGAAGGATCGGACAACTCCACCGAACGTAACTGCAAAGCATTTCCCTCAGTGTCCGGTTCCGGTACACCGTCTCCGTCACAGCCCAAGAATACGAGAGCTGCTACGGAAGCCAACAAGATATCTGTATATTTCATTTTCATCATTTTTTCTCGTTCTACTTTGTTACACCGGTCAGGTTGCATTGCCGGCATCTTCTTCACCATCAGTAGTACTGAAACCCGGAAGAAATTCCGTCACGACTACGCTGGTAAGGTTCAACTCATTCGTTCCGGTAAACGTGTATTGATATTCGTATCCCGCCTGAAAGGTCAAGCCACTGCCTTTCTCCTGATAAGTACGGGTCCCAAAGGGGCTTGCCGTCACCGAAATGAGATAGGACGTGGCAGCATCGGGTGAAAAGATACCTGAATAGGTATGGCGTCTCACGGCTTCGGAGGTTTTCAGTAATGTGATGGTTTCCTCGGTAGTTTTATTTCCACTACAGAGTCCCTTTCCGGTAACCTTAGCACTTCCACTACTATTATCAACCTGAAAACTTACAATAATCGTAATTTTACAGGCAGCCGGTGCAAAACTGAAACTGACACGGTTTCCGGTGGCAGCGGCGGTAGCAGTCAGCCGATTGCTTTTCCAGAATTTAGTAGGCGTGCTTTGATCTGCCAGTATACTTGAAAAATCATTGGGAAAAGTGGCTGTAAAAGTCTCCCCATTACCCGTTGTAGTCATCGGAGTAGTGGACACAGACGGGGTCCAACCTCCGGCTGCCGTCCGTTTATAATTGACGTCGGTTGATCCTGTTTTTGATATTTTAATCACATCATCGGTCACAAATTTCTTTTTATCATAGTCCGATAGATGCGGGTCGTCCGCACGGGTTTGGGGATTACCGATTTCGGCAGATATTTCCAACGGCGTAGCGACGCCTGCACCGTCCTGTGTACACGATGCGAATATACCCGCTATCAATAACAGTAGTAACCGGAATTGTGACCGGACACCCGTGTACTTAGTATATATATGAGTCTTATTCATCATGCTTACTTTTAATTAGTCAAAGTCCCCATTATGTCTGCCCGATACCGTCCAGTCCTTTATTTCGGCCTGACCTACCGGGACGAGAATATTATTCTGCAGTTTCAGTGTATATGTATAGCTGGTTCCCTTTGCCATGGCACATTGGACAGTAGCTTTATAGGTGAGGCCATACGCATCTGTTATTGTTATTGAAATGTCCGTATTCTTGGCCCGCGGATAAATCACCGCGCACCAGAGGTAGTCGGAATCGACAGGGCGCAGCATATTGATACTTTCAGTAGCCGTACTGCTGCCCGTCCGCAATCCGGTTGCCTGCACGGTCATCCGGCTGAAAACAGGCAATTTATTCACACCAGTAAATTTCAGTGTCAGTTTTGCATTTTCATGATTGAAGGCATTCGTGCCTGTAAATTTCACTTCAGCACCCGAAACAGGAACTTCGGGCGTACGGAGGTAGTTACTTTTCAGGAAATCCGCTTTCTTCTCCTGGCTTGCCTGGATGCCATCATAACCGACCGGGAAAGAAGCACGATACGTCACGGCAGGAAGAAAGCCCAATTCGCTACCTGCGGGTGCTTTCCAACTACCGGTTGCATTCAGGGTATATCCGGAAGATGCCAGCAGGGCAGTGTTACGTGTACAGGTTACATTGATCTGGTCATCGGTTCTGAATTTACTCAGATCGTAGTCATTGGCAGGTGCAGCATCCCCCAACCTATCTGTAGATGAAGGGGAAGCGGAAGTCCCGATCTCGGCAGTAATGGTGAGCGGAGTGCCTGACGCTACCGGAATACCCGATTGCTCGTCGGTGCAACCGGATGCCAGTAACAGGAAGCCGGAAGCGATATAGGGCAGTATATTTAAAATCTGTTTCTTCATTGGTTCGTTTCTCCTTTCGTCGGTTTATTCTATAACGGGCGGCACGTCCTGCGAGCCTCCGTCCTTTTCTGTCCAAGCTTTTATTTCAACACTTTTCAGGGTGATGTCATTCTTGTCGAGTTGCAAGTTGTAGGTGTAGCGATGTCCTTTCTTCCACTCACCGTTGAACAGGGCGGCGTTGGCGGCGGTCAGGGTGCGGTCGTTGGTTGACGCAGACTTTTGCCCTAATACGAGGTTCAGGGATATCGGGTTGGTACTGGTTTCGTCTTTAGCTTTCGGGGCAACCAATCCGTAAGCTACCGGTTTCGGGGCACCGATATTACCCGGAAGTTGTGAAGTTCCTGCAGTTGCGGTAAAAGTGATGGTAGTGGTTGGGGCAAGAGTGATCGTACCGTCATTCAGTGCCAGGGTGCCGGCTGCATTTGCAGCACTGAAAACGGATGTGCCCGTGCCGGTGGTAAGGCTGATACTTTTCACATAGTCGTACTCGCTATCGGGCACGCGTCCGGCTTTGTATTCGATGGTAAATACAAGTTGTGCTAAGGCGTGTTGCAGATAGACGGTTGGGGTGGCATTAGTTGCACTTACAGTGATGGCAGTGGCATCGCCTGCAGTATTGCTTGCCGAGCCGTAGAGGTAGTCGGTTTGTGAACAGGCAGTGGTGCTTGTGCCGTCGAAGGTTTGCGCGGCAGGTAAGGTTAAAGGTATGGTCCGGGTGGTTCCGGATTCTGTGGGGGCCGTTCCATTATCCGGATACCAAGCATAGAGGCGTGCCTGTTCGGTACGGAGGTTGAGTTTCTTTGCTCCGCCCCAAGTGGTACCGTTTGTGGTGGCAAAGGTAGTATAAACCATAGCAGGATCGGCATAGGCGGTATGACCATCGGTACGGGTAAGGTAAGCGCCTATTTTATTTACCTGTCCGGTTGCTGTACCCGTTTCATTCACGATGGAGCGGACGGAGACATTGGAGGCTGTACTGAAAGAGGGTTGCAGAAAGACAGGAGTATCCGTGTCGGACAGGCAACCGTCGTCGGTACACCCGCCTGCAAGCAGGAGGGTGCAAAAGACGGACAGGTAAAAGATTGAGAGTTTATTCATATATGAAATAAAACTAATAAAATTACTTAATTTCCAGATTAGCACTACCGACTACTTCTTCCCATTGTGTCACTGTTATAGTACCCAAAGAAAGCTCCGTACCACTTAATTTCACTGTATAGAGATGATTTTTTCCGGCAGGCCATGCACCGCTATTAGCGGTAGGTGCTGTCAATTTCACTGTGTATTCTGCTCCATCAATGGTGAAGGTAGCTTGAATTTTATCATTACCGATGGAAGTAGAAATGGGAAGCACCATGATACTGAATTTTTTGGCACCTGCACCGTTAGTAGTAGATTCTAATGTGTAACCATCTTTAATAGTACGCGTATAGGTTGCAGCAGTCGGAGTACCTTCCGTAATTGTACCGTTCTTAATATTCATTGTCGGGCTTGCGCCTTTGCTTAAAGTAGTACCGTCACCTACATTCTTCAGTACAATCTTCGTTAACTTACCTGTACCTTCATAATCGGCTGCTTTGTAAACACGAAAACTTACCATAGAAAGAGCATGCTTCATGGTCAGTTCCACACCTTTAGTTTGGTTTGATTTATTCGTAACTTTTGGAACTGGCGTTGCATACATACAATCCACTTCACCATCAGCAGCAGCGATAGAAGTGCCGGTTACATTATCAACGGCAGTGATAGTAGTAGCATCAGTTCCCTCTAAGAGTTTAGCAGGAATCGTCAAATTAGTAGTATTATACGTATCACCAGTAGGATAATAGGCATAAATCGTAGCCTCTGCATTCGTCAGATATATTTTATCAGACCCGTCACTATTCCAAGCGCTGCTACTATACTTATATTTTGCGTAATTATTACTTTTATCACTCGTATAATCTGCTCCCTCAGCATATACCGCCACAGTAGTACCATCAGCGAACGCAGCACCATCTACTACCCCGCGTGTCAGTGTCACTCTTGGAGAAATCCGTAATTCCACCGGGTCGTTGTTTTCAGCAGTTCCGGTGTTTTGATCATCCCAACATCCGGCAGTCAGCAACAGACCGGAAATAAGGGCGAGATTCATCAGTTGTTTGGTTTTCATTATTATTTTCTTTTTATCATTCATAACAGTTCGTTTGTTCATGCTATTATGGAACTAAGTCCAGATCATCATCTACCGATACCAGTTCCCAAGGAGTTACTTTCACAGACAAGATACCCAACTCATTGTCGGATAGCTTCAATGTGACTTCATGGGAAACTCCCGCCTGAAACATTCTATCCGTAGAGGCAGCGGAGAAAGTGATCGGAATATCTTGGTAAGTCCCCGTCGATGTTTCCACATCCAATGTATAGGTATGGCCCGCAGCCAACGGAGGAAGCAACAGATCACCCAACGTAATGGTAGTGCCATCAGCCGGAACTTCCTTGCCCGCATTCCCCTCACCGGGAAGTAGCGAAAGCCCTTTCGTGCCACTGAATGCAGGAACACCCGTTGCCAATGGCAATGTCACGGCACTTTCCGCTTCGTTTACCTTCACACGAGTAATCTTCACTGCCAAGCCACCGGTCTGCTTCTTACAAGCCTTCAACTGCAAGCGGGTCAGCAGATGTGAGAACTCCAACGGCTTGTCATAGCTGCTGTTGGTATTCCCGGCAAAGCGGTCACTGTCCCACTTGTTTCCACGTATTTCCGGTGCATACAGCAGATCTTCCTTGCCTGTGAGTGTATAAGATACATTACCACTACTATCGGAAACACCTGTCGGAGAAATTGCCACAGCATACAGCCAACTACCCGTTTCGGGATAGACCGGCTGCACACCGCTTTGCAATTTCCAAGAGACGCTACCATTCGTACCGACTGTTACGCCATGACTTCCCTCATACTTCGCCGTAAGCCCGGAATAGTCTCCTTGCCTCGTGGTAAGCATTACAGTGGCATCGAAAGCCTTTTCCGGCAGGTTGTCGGCACGAGTGACGGAAGTCTGAATCAGGGCATCCCCGCCAGCACACAAATCCAACGGAACAACCTCTTCTACAGGAAGAGAAACGTCGGACGAACAAGCTGCGAGAAAACACAGGGAAACTGACAGCACGGAATGAAACAAAAGGTGAAAACGTCTCATGAGTAATTATTTAAATATTTTATAATTCAGCTGTACCGGAATCGCCTACAACCCACGGAGTAACGGTAGCAGTAGTAGTAATTTTAACTGCATCATCTGCAGTGGCCGGTTCCTTCATAGTAAGGGTGATTTTATGAGACTTACCTGTTACGGTAGTCAAATGGGAATCTCCGTTCATGACAGGGACATTATTAAACACCTTCGTATCACCGCCTACTACAATAGCCACATCCACAACTACTTTATCACCCGCTTTTATCATAATCGGACTTCCCGCAGCAGTGGCAGCTTCAGCAATAACAGTTTCGGTAATGCCGGGAACAGCCAAAGTTGCCGCAGAACTCCAAGTAACAGTACCATCTGCAGCATCTACTGCCTCAGGTACGGCAACATCCTTCATAGCAATGCTCTTCAAAGCCACACGTTTACCATTCCATTCGCCACCACCGGATACTTTTTCCAGTCTAATCTCAAAGTTCAATTGAGTCGTCTTATGTGCAAATGTCAGATTACGGGAACTTGCTGCTGAGCTTCCATTACCTACAGTTATTGCCGGAGCATACATGACGTCTTGCGTACCGTCTTTCTGGCTAAAAGCAACAGCAGTTCCGGCATCGGCAACCTGACCGGCAGGAGATACACCGGCAACAAATGAATTGGTACTGTTATCTGTATGATAATAAAGTTCCTGATTCAATGAAATCTCTTGGGTAGTACCTACTACGAAAGAGGCTGCCGAAACACTGGCACGGGCAATCAATTGTTTAGAACCATCAATCACATTTTTATCCACTTTAGTAAATCCACTCCAGTCCGAAGGGGTATCACCGTCGCATCTCAAAATAGTGGCGGTCACACTGGTGCCATTTTCGGCCACCGCACGTGACACTGCATTCACGCTCTGACCAATACGGATGGGCACTGCATTTACAGGAGAATCCGGCAAATTACTCTGGTCACTTTCACTGCATCCTGCCGCAATCAACATGGTCAGCAGAGCTAAACTCAATTTTGTTTTCATATTCTACGTCTTAATTAAATGATTAATAATTTATTCGTTCGTTTATATAGTAGTTACTATCAAGACTTCACTCCCAGCCGGGAATATCTCCGCTACCGGAATCACCTGCTTCCCATGCTACAATGGTAGCGGTAACCCTGACAGGTACAGGATCGGGAAATGTGGGAGTCGGCAATTCCACCTTCACCGTATAGGCTATGCCGCCTTCGCCCTCGCCACCCTCGAAGCTGATAGCCAAGTCATGGTATTCAAGATCGTGGGAACGGTCATCGTCAACGGCAATCACCATATCGAGTGTGAAGTCGGACTGAGGTTGCACCAAGGCATAACCGGGAAGCTGCAATACTCCGTCGGTAAATGGAAGCCCTTCGGCATCGGCTGCGGCGGAATAGATAGGCACAGGAACCGTGGCATCACCATAGGATAATGCAGCGGTTTGCAAAGCCAGTGTAACTTGCCCCGCCAATCCATTGAGTTGCAGAGAACGGACACGAAGGGAAGGTATATCATCGCCCTCCAAATGAATGGCAAAACTTAATTTCGTCAACAGATGATTGTAAATCAACGTCCCTTTACTGTCGGAAGTAAAAGGTGAAGAAAGGGAGCCATTTTGCTCACCGCTGAGCAGGAGGTCTTCGTCCCCGGTAAGGGTAAAAGTCAATGTACCATCGGCAGCCATCGGTACAGGAGGATAGTAACCACGCAGATAGAGCGAAGTACCATCTTCGGGATAATAGCGTACTGGGGTGAGAGTGATCTCGTTTGCCGTGGCGATGCCGTCCCAAGTAGTAGTATAAAGCCCGGAAGAGGTGCCGCAGGCAATGCATACAGGGGTAGCATCGAATGCATCGACCGCCGCACGGGTATGAATACCGGTATAGAGGCGGATAGGCACAGGATCGGGAGTATCTTCGGACGAGTGTTTGGCACAACCGGTAAAGGTGGCCGCAACAAGAAGTAGCGGAAGCAGCATGCCACAAAGTTTGCCGAGAATTATGGGTAAATTCCTTTTCATTATAGATCGATCAGCTTGATTTCAGATAAATAAAGTCGGGTCATCTGGTTAATGACTCCCAACCGATGGGCAGCAGCACGGTATTGCAGATACATCTTCTCCTTGGTGGGTTGATTGCAATTCAAGTGTTCATCAAGAGCTTCCAGAATATTCAGCAGGGATATATCCTTATAATCGCGAGTTAGTTCATAGGAAGAAAGAAGCCCGGATGATGGAACTCCTTTACGATGAATCAAATCGGCCCTCTCAAACTTAGTGAGGATGTCGATCAAATCTTGCGGCGCAATAGTCAATTGTGCTGTGCGATATGGTATGCCACCAGCATAAATGTCGTATAATACGGCGATAGCTGTTTGTGTCAGTTGTGTTAGCATAATTATTGTCTTTAACCGTTACTTCGTAAGTAACGGTATGCAGAAGGCATTACTTCGTAAGTAACGGAAGCACGCAAATACGGAAAATATAAGGTGTTATAGGAATACGGCGGGCGTCTAAAGAGCAGAATACGCAAAAATAAAGCGTAGAATATCACAGGTCCATGTTGAAGGTGAAACGTGGAAAGGAGAATTTATGTGTTTTCTCATAGCCGATAAGCCGGTAATATGTCGATTTATAATTTGTCTTGGTTGTTTGAGTCGTGTTTTCAGTTAAATATCAGTCAAAATTATTATTTATAATTTGTTTTTATTAAAAATTTAATATCTTTGCAGCAAGATTATACATCCGTTACTTACGAAGTAACAGCAAATTCAAGCTCCACTCCACACTTTTTTTCTTCCAGTAGAAATGTAATCAATTATCATCCGGTTTGCTTTTTCAAGTTCATCTCCTCCAAAACTTTTCAGATAGGTACGAGTAACTTCCAGTGAGGAATGTCCCAATCCTTCGGAAATGATTTCTTCCGGCACTTGGCAGTACTTGGCAAGTGTAGCCCATGTATGGCGTGCGGTGTATGAGCTGACTTTCACCCCTTCTACCCCACACAGTCCGGGAAGTTTGGACAGTTGCAGGTTTAAATCGCGAAGTTTCCCCTGATATTCTTCGAAAGCTTCTTTTTCCGAACAAGTGCCACTCAGGATATTAAGAAGATAAGGAGAATCTGCTTTATGGTTACGGTAGCGTTCAATCAGTCTCATAGCTTCGGGAAGCACCTTCACACATAGTTCCGTACCTGTCTTCTGGCGATGACAAGTCAGCAAAGTATCATTCAGGTCCGCTTTATGCAGATGCGCCAGGTCAGTATAAGGCATCCCTTGCAACAGTACCATCAATGAAAGAATGTCTTGCGCTTGACGAACCTTCGGCGGTAGCTGTCGGCTTCGGGGCGTATGCACCAGCTTCTGCATCTGTGAAGCTGTAACTGCCAGCTTTTTTTCCGAAACCACTCCTGTCTTCAGGTTTGCAAACAGACGGAATTCACCCGCCACCAATCCACGGTCCACTGCCCTATTGTAAACCGCACGCAGCGCACGGATATAAGTAGAGATAGTGTTGTAACTCTTCTGCAAATCTTCCAGATAAGTCTGGAAGCGATGCAAAGCCCCCCTGTTCAGACCTCCCCAGAAGATTTCACCACCTCCCACGGATTGGGTAAATGCCCGCAGGGCATACTTGTAGATATTAGCAGTGGCGAAACGCCCCTCCTGCTGCAACTCTACAATGACTTCATTCATGAAGCCGGTTAAACTGTTTTGTTTCATAATCAATTGTATTAAAAATAAAAAGCACCACACGAACAATGTCGTGCAGTGCTATGTTTAAAATGATAGGATGTATCTGTCGATTCTTATGATTTTCTCTTAAAATGTTATTTTATGATCCATTGTTCTATGTTCCTGGTACGATTACTAAAGTTCACCCCAATTTTAAATAACTTACGGGAATCGGATTCAAAAGGTAGAGCATATTGTTTTTCTTCTATTTGCCGCAATGCTTCTTCGGCAGTACCTTCGAGCTTGAATTCCATAACATAGATATACTTATCTGTTTTCAGCACCAAGTCTATACGTCCCTCAGATGTATGATACTCTGCTTCCGTATAGAAGCCTACCAACTTGAAGATTATAAACAGCACATTCTGATAATGAAGTTCCAGGTCACTGACAAGCTCATAAGGAGTATCGGCAAAGAAACTTTGCAAACGACGGAAGAAAGCATCGGGTTGCCCACTCTCTACTTCACGAACAAACTTTTGTATCTCAAACGGAGCTTCCGCTTTGTTAACCCTTGCATAGAATGGCATTAAAAACCTTATAAACCCTTCTTCGACTTCTCTATTCGGGAACCCCAAACTGTAGGTGCCGAAACGAGAATTGTATCCCTTAATTGTCAAATATCCGCTTTGATAAATCACAGGTATGGGACTATCATCATCATAGATACTATTCAAGACATCCACACTGGTTTCTTCGTGAGTCATCTGCTCCAGATCATAATGATTATGCTTCAGCAATTCTACGAGATAAGTAGGTGTCCCGGTCTCAAACCAATAACTACCAAACTTCATTTTATAAAAGGTATTCAGTACACTGAAAGGATTGTAGATCCCTTCAGAATCTTCTACAAAATGGTAGCCATCGTAACACTTCTTCAACTCGACACAAACTTGTTCATACGTCATCTTTTGTACCGTTGCCAGTTCATGCAAATCTTCTTCCAGATTATCATGCACTTCTTTCTCCGTTAATCCACAAATAGAGACGAACGGCTCATCCATAGAGATGTCATTCAGGTTATTCAAGTCACTAAAGACACTGATTTTACCAAATTTAGTTACTCCCGTCAGCAGAGCAAACCGGATACATCTGTCCATCGTCTTGAGTACACCATAAAAAGGTTTCAGGGTATTACGAAATTCGGTCTGAAGCTCTTTGTCTCCAATAGCCTGCAACATAGGCTTGTCATACTCGTCAACAAGGATAACAACACCTTCGCCGGTTTGCTTGTAAGCCCGCTCCACTACACCTGCAAAGCGCAGAGCAAGAGTTACCTCACCCGCACCGGTACCATAAATGGCTTCCCACTCTAACAATGCCTTATTCAGAATATCGTCAAGGCTGTGGGGCGCATCATATTTCCCGATATTGAGGTCCAGATGCAAAATCGGATGTTTTTTCCATTCTTTCTCCAACTGTTCCAAAGCAAGTCCTTCAAAAAGTTCGCGTGCACCCGAGAAGTAAGCCTCTAAAGTAGACAAAAGCAGACTCTTGCCAAAACGCCGCGGCCGACTCAAAAAGTAATAGCTACCAGTCTGCACTAATCTGTAGATCAGTGCCGTCTTATCAACATAAAAGTAACCGTTTTTACGAATCTTCTCAAAACTTTGTATGCCGATCGGATAGATTTTATTACCCATGATTTGTTCTCCTTTTAACGTTAAACGACACAAAGATAATAATGTTTTGTGATAGACAGTGTGACAAAATGAAAAACCTTGCGACAGATAGGGTAAATATCAATTCAATTATTTATCTTTGTTAGCTTTTATAAGTTAGCATACAAAAAACAATAACTACAATGAAAGAATTTTTTAAATTTACGCTTGCCACCATCACAGGTATTATCGTGTCATGCGTTGTGTTGTTTTTCGTCAGCATCCTGATACTGTTTAGTATGCTGTCTTCGTCGGAGTCTGAAACACAAGTACGCAAGAACTCTGTGATGATGCTCGACATGAGAGGTATGCTCTCTGAACGCAGTCAGGACAATCCGTTCGACATGTTCCTGAGTGAAGATGAAACCACTTATGGTTTGGATGACATTCTGTCGTCTATCCAGAAGGCTAAGGATAACGAAAACATCAAAGGTATTTATCTGCAGGCCGGTTCAATGGGCGCAGGTTTTGCTTCCATAGAAGAAATACGCAAAGCACTGGCTGACTTCAAGACCAGCGGTAAATTCGTAGTAGCTTACGGCGACCAATATTCACAGCGTCTGTATTACCTGGCAAGTGTAGCGGACAAGGTGATGCTGAATCCACAAGGTTCAATCGGCTGGTATGGTCTGGCTTCTACTCCGGTTTTCTACAAGGATTTGTTGTCTAAGATTGGTGTGGAAATGCAGGTATTCAAAGTAGGTACTTACAAATCGGCTGTAGAACCGTTTATCTCTACCGAAATGAGCCCGGCCAACCGCGAACAGGTAACTGTATTTCTGGATGGCATCTGGGGACAAATGTTGGGCGACATCTCCGAATCAAGAGGCGTAAGCAAGGAGAAGCTGAACGAAGCTGCCGACAAGATGCTGATGTTCTACCCTGCAGAAGACTGCGTGGAATATGGACTTGCAGACACCTTAATATATAAGAATGATGTACGCAACTATCTGAAAACTCTGATAGGCATAGATAAAGATGATCGTATGCCGGTACTGACTCTGAAAGATATGGTAAACGTAAAGAAAAACGTTCCGAAAGATAAGAGTGGAAACATTGTTGCCGTGTACTATGCGTATGGTGCCATTGATAGCGGAAGTTCATATGCTGATAGCGAAAATGGAATCAACTCTGAAAAGGTGATCCGCGACTTGCGCAGACTGAAAGAAGACGAAGACGTGAAAGCGGTAGTGCTGCGTGTGAACTCTCCGGGTGGTAGCGCTTTCGGTTCGGAACAAATATGGTATGCAGTGACCGAGTTGAAAAAAGAAAAACCGGTAATTGTATCTATGGGGGACTATGCTGCATCAGGCGGATACTATATTTCTTGTAACGCAGACAGCATCGTAGCTGACCCGACCACGCTGACGGGTTCCATCGGTATCTTCGGTATGTTCCCCAACGTGAAGGGGCTGACAGACAAGATCGGTCTTTCATTTGACGTTGTGAAGACAAATACATATTCTGACTTCGGAATGATGGGACGTGCACTGAATGATGGTGAAAAGGCTTTGATGCAAAATATGGTGAACGAGGGTTATGAACTGTTCGTGAAACGTTGTGCAGAAGGACGCGGCATGACTACGGACGAAATCAAGAAGATTGCCGAAGGTCGTGTGTGGACAGGCGCCAAAGCCAAAGAACTGGGCTTGGTAGACGAACTGGGCGGACTGGACAAAGCATTGGAAATGGCTATCGCAAAAGCCGGACTGGATGCTTACACCGTAATGTCTTACCCCGGCAAGAAGAGTTTCTTCGAAACGCTGATGGATACGAATCCGGGTGGATATATCCAATCTCGTATGCTGAAAGGCAAAGTAGGTGAACTTTACAATCAGTTCGATTGGCTGAATAACTTTGAGAATTACGATAAGATTCAGGCACGCGTTCCGTTCGAGTTGAACATCAATTAAAGAAAGGAGTGGATGGAAGAACCGCTGGTTAAGATACACTATTGGCTATACCCCGTCTCGTGGATTTACGGGATGGGAGTATACCTGAGAAATAAACTCTTTGATTGGGGATATTACCAGTCAAAGAGTTTTGACGTACCTGTGGTATGTGTCGGAAACCTCGCTGTAGGCGGAACAGGCAAGACGCCACACACGGAGTATCTTATCAAGCTGTTGCAACAGACAGGAGCGAACGTTGCCATGCTGAGCCGCGGTTATAAACGGAAAAGCAAGGGATATGTGCTGGCTACGGAAGAAACAGACGTAAAGAGCATCGGCGACGAACCGTATCAGATAAAAACCAAATTCCCGGATATCCGGGTGGCTGTAGACGAAAATCGTTGTCATGGCATCGAACAACTAATGAAGTTGGACAATCCCAAAGTGGATGTGGTGTTACTGGACGACGCTTACCAGCACCGGCATGTAAAAGCCGGTCTGAATATACTGCTGACTGATTTTCACAGGTTGTTCTCAGATGACACCCTGCTTCCGGCAGGACGATTGCGTGAACCGGAAGACGGTAAAAACCGGGCGCATATCGTGATCGTAACCAAATGTCCGGAGGATATCAAGCCTATAGATTTCAATATCATCACGAAAAGGCTGAAACTGTACCCATACCAACAACTTTATTTCTCCTCATTCCGATACGGAGCACTGACACCGCTTTTCGGCAAGAAGCGGAGAACACTCACATCACTGGAAAAAGACGAACAGGTGTTGCTGGTTACAGGAATCGCTTCGCCCGCACCCTTGGTGGAAAAACTGGAAGCATATACGCCGCATGTGAACATATGTCAGTTTGACGATCACCATGATTTCAGTAACAAGGATCTGCAAATGATCAAGGAACGCTTCGAGCGTATGGAAGGAAATAAGAAGCTGATAATCACAACAGAAAAGGATGCGACAAGGCTGCAACATCATCCGGCATTGGCCGAAGCTTTGAAACCGTATCTATACGTTTTGCCTATTGAAATAGAATTTTTACAAAATCAACAACATATATTTAACCAAAATATTATTGGCTATGTTAGAGCTCATTCAAGAAACAGCAGCTTACCTAAAAGGTAAAATGCACACACAACCAGAGACAGCAATTATCCTCGGAACCGGTTTAGGCAGTCTCGCCACCGAAATCACTGAGAAGTATGAAATAAAATATGAGGAAATCCCAAACTTCCCCGTATCGACGGTAGAAGGACACAGCGGAAAGCTTATATTCGGAAAGTTAGGCAACAAAGATATCATGGCAATGCAGGGACGCTTCCATTACTACGAGGGTTACTCGATGAAAGAAGTAACATTCCCCGTACGTGTGATGCGTGAACTGGGAATCAAAACCCTGTTCGTTTCAAATGCCAGTGGTGGTACGAATCCTGATTTTGAAATCGGTGACCTGATGATTATTACGGATCATATCAATTACTTCCCGGAACATCCGTTGCGTGGCAAGAACATTCCGTATGGCCCACGTTTCCCGGATATGAGTGAGGCGTATGACAAAGAGCTGATCCGTAAGGCGAATGCTATTGCAGCAGAAAAAGGAATTAAGGTGCAACACGGCGTATATGTCGGTACGCAAGGTCCGACGTTTGAAACCCCTGCCGAATATAAATTATTCCATATCTTCGGTGCGGATGCAGTAGGTATGTCTACAGTGCCGGAAGTGATTGTTGCCAATCATTGTGGCATCAAAGTGTTCGGTATCTCCGTAATTACCGACCTCGGTGTGGAAGGTAAGATTGTGGAAGTAACGCACGAGGAAGTACAGAAAGCTGCCGATGCTGCACAACCGAAGATGACGGAAATTATGAGAGAATTGATAAACAGAGCGTAATCATGAGAACAGAAATATCAAGCCTCGGTGAGTTCGGTCTTATCCGCCGCCTTACCGAAGGCATTGAACTGAAGAATGAATCAAGTAAGTACGGTGTAGGCGACGATGCCGCCGTGCTCTCCTATCCTACCGAAAAGCAGGTTTTGATTACTACCGACTTGCTGATGGAAGGTGTACATTTCGATTTGATTTATGTCCCACTGAAACATTTAGGCTATAAGGCGGCTGTCGTGAACTTCTCCGACATCTATGCCATGAACGGTACCCCGAAGCAGATAACGGTTTCCCTGGCTCTCTCCAAGCGCTTCTCCGTAGAAGATATGGAGGAGCTATATGCAGGCATCCGCCTGGCATGTGAGGAGTACGACGTGGATATCGTAGGTGGTGACACTTCTTCCTCGCTTACAGGACTGGCAATCAGCATCACTTGTATTGGTGAGGCAGATAAGGATAAGGTTGTCTACCGGAATGGTGCCAAAGAGACTGATCTGGTTTGTGTGACCGGTGACTTGGGTGCGGCATATATGGGTCTACAGCTATTGGAACGCGAAAAGGTGGCATTAAAAGGGAAGACTGATGTGCAGCCTGATTTCTCTGGAAAAGAGTATCTTCTGGAACGCCAGCTAAAACCGGAGGCACGTCGTGATATCATCGAGAAATTAGCGGAAGAAGGGATTCAACCCACTTCCATGATGGATATCTCAGACGGTTTATCTTCTGAATTGCTGCATATCTGTACGCAAAGTAAAGTAGGCTGCCGCGTTTACGAAGAGCATATTCCTATCGACTACCAGACAGCTGTCATGGCAGAGGAGTTCAACATGAATCTGACTACATGTGCACTGAACGGTGGTGAGGATTATGAATTGCTATTCACCGTCCCCATCTCTGACCACGAGAAGATTTCTGAAATGGAGGATGTGAAGCTGATCGGTCATATCACGAAACCGGAACTGGGTTGTGCTTTGATTACCCGCGATGGTCAGGAATTTGAGCTGAAAGCCCAAGGCTGGAACCCGCTGAAAGACGAAACGACCGAAAATGCAGAAGCAGAAAAGGGAGAAGAATAAAAAAACACTTTTTTTATTAAATTATAAACGCTGATACTTAGCCACATAGGCAATTATCAGCGTTTTTTATCTCCAAAGCCCTTGCACAGTCCAAAAGTTTCACTACCTTTGCAACCGCAAAAGAGAAACAATGGTGCCATAGCTCAGTTGGTAGAGCAAAGGACTGAAAATCCTTGTGTCCCCGGTTCGATTCCTGGTGGCACCACTCTTAAGAAAAAGCGTTGTAAATTATTGATTTACAACGCTTTTTTATTTGATTGATTCATTCCTTACTTTTCCACCTCTTCAACCCCGGAAAAAATCCCCTCATTTTAATCAGTGCTTCCTGCTCATTAAAGCCAGGATCATCCTTGAAGATTTCTTTCATATGCTTCAAACTGATATCAATCATGCCCTCCATACTGATATCCCCTGTAAATGCTCCGTCTTTAAAGCAATAGATACAATACTCGTTCATAAGAGAGCCGTCCTTATTCGTCGCTATATCTTCTTTCTTCGTGAGCGGCATACCACAGCTCTGACAATACATTTCTTCCATACTTATTCTATTGGTATTTAATTTTCAATATATTAGGTGTCTAACCTACATTCTTACGGGCATTTATCAACCAGTTAACGCCAAACTTATCGGTAAACATCCCAAAATAATCTCCCCAATGTGCTTCACTCATAGGCATTGTCACGCGGCCATCTGTTGATAGCCCGGCAAACAATCTATCTGCCTCTTCCCTATTATCAGCTTCTATATATAAAGAGAAGTTGTTACCGAAAACTGTATTTTGCGCCATATAACCGCAAACATCCGCGCCCATCAAAACGGTTTCCTTTGCAATAGGCAAACAGATATTCTCTATTTTATTTTTCTCGCCCTCAGGAATCGGAGGCATACCATCCTGCTGAGGAATATCTCCATATCTGCCCACAAAAGTAAATTCTACACCAAAAGCTGATTTATAAAAATTGAATGCTTCTTCGCAATTGCCATTAAAGAGAAGGTAAAAATTGATTTTTGCCATTTAGTTACGTTTTTAAGTATTAAGTCTATAAAGATTTATATGACATTTATCGTCATTTCACAAATATAAGAATTTCTCTCTGATTCACAAGAACGACCCACTCCAAAACGCAATAAAACAGAATTTTATTGCAAAACCTGACGTATTCAGAAGGTAAATAAACAAGGTAAAAATATTAAAGTTAACCCTCTAAAATTATTTTTCTCAAACAATGGAAAATCACGAAAAAAAGCAGTAGATTTGCGCCATTACAAAGTAGCAACATATTATGCGACATTTACTAACTACTATATTTATACTTATTAGCTCGACCGCGCTTGCCTCCAATCTGACCCAGGCAGCAGATAGTCTTCTAGGTGTTTTAAAAAACACCCAATCTCCCGAGCAGAGAGTCCAAATATATAGAAATCTGGCAGACATATACTCGGAAAGCCCTGAAGCCAGAACCTATCTATTGAAGATGTATCAGGAAGCATCAACAATCAATGACAGAAAGAGCATGTTAAATGCACTTGATGACATTCTGACTACCGGAATCTATGATTACAATAAAGATACGATAGCCAAATATACCAAACTTTTTGAAAAAATAGCAACTGAAGAAGAACTTAAAAGTTTATTGCCTTTTTATCGTATGCGTACTTTCGATTCGCGGTGCTACTCCGGAGAAAGAGACAAAGCCATCAAAGAAGAAATAAGTTCTCAAAATTCAAAGGCAAATGGAAAAGAAGACATTTACAATCAGGTAGTATCAGCTTATAATATGGGCACAAGTTTCTATATGAGCGACCAATATGCAAAGGCAATTCCTTATTTGGATAAGGCTATGAAACTTGCAGAATCACTCCCCGAAAAAGACAAATATATCTATAAGAAATTCATTACCTGGAGGGTGTGTTTTACATATGGCCAGACCGGAAAGGGTAAAGAGGCTGTGAAAATCATGGAACAGCTCATTAATATGGTAGAACATAAATATAGAACTGATTACCAAAAACAACGACCATTCTATAATATAGACCCATATCTTCTTCAGTACTATTCATTTTTGATTAGTAGTTTGCCGTATTTAACATTGGAGCAAGAAAAAACATACTGGAAACGTATTCAAAAAATTGGCAAGAATTTGACCAATGACCTGGATAAATATAATTATTATCTTTGTGCCAATAACTATTATTCCAATAATCATACAGAAAAAGATTATTATAAAGCAATAGCAGCCAATGATAGCCTTATTAAGTTTGCTACTACATTAGCCCCATTGAATTTGCCGGGACTATACAATATCAATTCAATGACTTATGAAGCAGTCAAAGATTATCAGAATGCACTGAAATATCTGAAGATTTCACATCAGATTCAAGACTCACTGAGTACGGAAGCTACACACAAGCAACTCAATGAATTGCAGGTAAAGTATGATATGAATGCACTCAATAATGAGAAGACTATGCTGGAAATTAAGAATAAGAAGACCATGCTTACTTCTCTCAGCATTTTATTGATAATCGTAGTCGCCATCTGTACCTATTTATATTTCTCCTGGAAAAAAGAGAAAAGGATGAAGATGGAACTGAAAGCCTTACATCTCAAAGCACAGGAAAGCGAAAAGATGAAGCAATCGTTCATCAACTCCATTTGTCACGAGATACGTACTCCGCTCAACGCTATTGTCGGATTCTCCGATCTGATCATGAATGAAGAGATAGATGCGGAAATGCGAAAAGAGTTTCCTCCGGAAATTCAAAAGAATACAGTATTGCTGACAAGTCTCATTAACAGCATGTTGGAAGTTGCAAATCTGGATGTTTCAGAAGAAAAGCTCCCATGCAAACCCATAGATCTTAAGAATATCTGTGTACATGAAATGAAGCAGCTTAAGAAAAAGGAAGGTATAGAATATAAATTAGAGATTACAGAAGAGAGTATGATTATTCCAAGCAATGCTCAATACCTGACGCAGGTTATTGAACATTTGCTGAGTAATGCCAATAAATTCACAGAAAAAGGCCAGATCACTTTAGGATATAGAGTGAATCAATCAAAAGAGGAAATCTCAATATATGTCAGCGATACCGGTTGCGGAATCCCGCAAGAGAAGCATGAAGAAGTATTCAATCGATTCTCCAAGCTTGACACTTTTATGCCCGGCAATGGACTGGGATTGTATCTCTGCCGGCTCATCACAAAACGACTTGCCGGAGAGATAAAAATAGATCCTGCATATAAGGAAGGTACACGGATGATTGTTACTCTACCCATCAAATAGAGATACTGATCTTTATCGGTGCTGCTTCATTTTCAGGTATATGTAAGATTGTACACCTAATAGAATCACAAACAGATACTCAGCCGTCAGATATACCGGAAGGGTAGCTGTGAAACTATAACTCAACAGATACAGGTAAAACAGATAGAAAGCTATAGTGGATATCTGAAAAATAAATGCAATCCGGGTATTGCCTGTACCTGTAACTGCATTCATAAAGACATAGCCGGGCAGAGCAAATGTATAATTCAGTAACATTACAATAAACGGATAATGAGCAAGTTCGATCAACGCCACATTATCTGTATAGAATCCGACAATCTGCTTATTTAATAACATAGCAATAATTATCAGGGGAAAGCCAAGTGCATATCCTAATCTGAGGATTTTACCACAAAGCCGGAACATGCTTTTCCCCTCTCCCGCACCAATCAGATTACTGACCAGCGAACCGGTAGTGGCTGCAAAAGAATTGACTATCACAAAGAAAACAGTAGAAATACTCCTGATTATATTGGATACAGCCAATTGTACTTCACCCAACCGTTCAATAGCCACAAAGAAGAGAAACCACGGAGCAACACTAATGAAAGCATGCATCATGCTCCATACAGATAAATGAAAAAGTGACTTTAATAGTTTCCCATCGTAAACAAGTCTTAACCCCCAATTCCCTTTATTCATTTGCAGGAAGACGTAGATAACCAATATCAATAAAGAACCGGCTTCAGCCAGTGAAGAAGCCATTGCCGCCCCTGAAATCCCCAAATCAAAACTGAAGATAAACAAGTAATTACATGGGATATTGATAAGAACTGCCAGAGTAGCTGCCCATGATAATATTCTCGTTTTCGTGATCCCAACAAAGAAAGCGCGAAATGCAAGAAACGGAAAAGAGAATAATAGGCCGAAACATCTCCACTCCAGATAGTCGACCGCAGCTTTATAAATCTCTGGAGAATGAATAAAATACTTCAGGATAACAGGTGACAACACATAGGAAGTAAGACTTAAGAATACGGCCAATCCGCTCAGAAAGAATAGACCTTGGAAAAAGGTTTTTCCCGTTTCTTTGTATCTTTGCTCCCCGTTCCTACGGGCAATCATGACCTGCAAACCGAGACTGAAACCAAATCCCAGCATATAAATGGCCAGATAATAAACACTCGCAAGCGCAGAAGCTCCTAACTCCACTTCGCCCACATGTCCCAAAAAAATCGCATCAGTAATATTGATTAATTGCTCCATCAGAATGCTCATCATTACGGGAAAATTGATGAGCCATATTTGTTTATAGGTATAATTCATTATTCAACTAAAATAAACGCATGCCACACAACTATATACATAGCCGCATGCCACTCGATATAAAAAAATCAGATATGAAAACTCTGTGACGAACTACAGAAATCCGTCAAATAGCCGAATAGCTTTTATTGGAAGGTGCTATTCGTGAAGCGTAGCTATATACAGAGTTGGTGTTTCATAAGTTGAACAATCGTTTTATTTGAATTTCACACGGCAAATATAGGAAAAATAATCAAATAGAGCTATTTTTAGACAAATGACCACTATTCTGTTTCCCAATTTCCTCTTACATTTGCTTTCAGACTAAATAATACAAATGACAATATGAAAAAAATCTTTCTCTTCTTATTTTTTATCGGATCACTTACCGGATGGCCAATGTCGATGAAAGGCCAGAATCATGAAACAGCCACTTTTAAGAATCCTATCATCTCCGGATTTCATCCCGATCCCAGTATCTGCCGGGTAGGAAACGACTATTATCTGGTAACTTCCAGCTTCGAATGGTTTCCCGGAATTCCTGTCTTCCACAGTAAAGACCTGATGCATTGGCAGCAAATAGGATATGTACTGAATCGTCCTTCGCAACTACAAATGAAAGACGGATTGAGGCATTCAAACGGACTATGGGCTCCTACCATCCGCTACCATCAGGGTAAGTTCTATGTCATTTGTACGGCTCAGCAAGCCGGTGGTAATTTCTATGTCACTGCCGACAGGCCGGAAGGCCCTTATTCAGAACCTGTCTTTCTAACCGATGCTCCGGGTATCGACCCATCTCTCTTTTTTGATGAAGATGGCACTTGCTGGTATATGGGTTCCATCAATGACACGCCGGAACAGGACAAATACCTGAATGAAGACCGCATCTATCTGCAACAACTGGATTTAAAACAAGGTAAACTTATCGGAGAGCGTCACATTCTGACCAGTGGACATGCTATCAATGCTCCTTACTGCGAAGCTCCACACATCTATAAAATCAACCATAAATATTATCTGGTAGTTGCCGAAGGGGGTACTTGGGAAAATCATGCTGTAAGTGTATTTACTGCTGATAAAATAACCGGACCTTACACACCGGGATATGCCAATCCGGTATTAACGCACCGGCACTTAGGAAAGAACATCGATATCACAACCATAGGGCATGCCGATTTGGTACAGACTCCTCAGGGAGATTGGTGGGCAGTAATGCTGGGAGTTCGCCCGCTCGAAGGTTATACCATGTTGGGACGTGAAACCTTTCTCACTCCCGTAAGCTTTCAGGATGGATGGCCTGTTTTCAATCCGGGAGTAGGACGTGTACTTGCTACTGAAAAAGCTACCGGATTAACCCCTGTAGTATTTAAGAAAGAACCGGTAAGAGACGAATTTGATGAGGATTCATTGCGTTTCTGTTGGAACTTTCTGCGAACACCTTTTGAAAAATGGTATCAACTGGAAAATGGCAAGCTGATTATTAATGTACGTCCTAATTCCGTCAGTGAAGACACCAACCCTTCTCTGATAGCACGCCGCATTGAGCATTTCAACTTCACGGCACAACTAAGTATGGAGTTTAATCCACGTAAGCAAGAGGAAGCCGGCATGATTGTTTTACAAAATGGAAGTCATCATTATAAAGTCGTTCTTTGCAAAGACTCAAACCGCAATGTAATCAAATTAGTGAAAAGAGAAGGAGGAAAAGAAGAAACTTTAGCTAACATTCAATGGAAAACAAAGAAGTGTTTCATCAAACTTGTAGCACAGGGATTGGATTATCAATTTTATATAGGCGATTCTGAAGAAAATATGCAGGCATTGGGCAGCAAACAAGATGCAAGCCTCAATAGCTCCAACAAAGCAGGTGGTTTTATAGGACCTTTCATTGGGATGTATGCCAGCAGCAACGGAGAAAAATCAACCAATAAAGCCTACTTTGACTTCTTTGAATATCAAAGTAATGAATAATCACGCATAACTTTAAAATATAGGGAAAATAATAAAAAAGCAGGATAGACATGCAAGGATAAACAGTTACTTGTTATACTTTTGCAATAAAGAACTATCCTGTATGAAACCAACCGACATTACAAGAGAGGAAATGTGGGCCAGACAGAATTTATCTGCTGCCGATATTGACTATAGCATCTGGGAGCGTGATAAATTAATGCTCCACCAGATGTCTCGCCTTAACCAGAGCTGTACCTTTGTGGTGGATGTATATAAGTTCAGATATGCCTTTGCCTCCTCTAACTTTGTGGACTTACTGGGGTATGACAGCCATAAGATAGCTACATTGGAGAGACAGGGAGATTATCTGGAATCCCGCATCCACCCCGATGACCAACAACAATTGCAAGCCTTACAGATTCGGTTAAGTCAATTCATTTATAGTCTGCCTCCTGAGCAGAGGAATGATTATTCCAATATCTACAGTTACCGGGTACGAAATGCCAAGCAGCAGTATGTACGGGTTATCAGCAGGCAACAGGTTTTAGAAAAAGACAGTACCGGAAAAGCATGGCTCATACTTGGAAGCATGGATATCGCACCGAATCAAAAAGATTCGGATCAGGTAGATTGTACTGTATTAAACCTAAAGAATGGACAGACTTTCTCCCCTACCTTACTTACGAATCCGCGAATCCATTTGACACAGCGTGAACTGGAGATTTTACAGCTTATCCAAAAGGGGTTGTTGAGTAAAGAAATAGCTCATAATCTCTGCATCAGTATTCATACGGTTCATATTCACCGGCAAAACCTATTGCATAAATTAGGAGTACAAAATTCGATAGAGGCTATCAATGCAGGATTGGAGTTTGGGTTACTAATCTAACCCGAAAGGAATACTTAGTTTACGGCATCCAAGTCATAACGCCTGTAACCGGGTGTTGAATTCTCCATTCCATGAATTCCTCATAACTGCGTATGCCATCGCGGATAACAGCCATATAATATTCTATTCCCATAATCTTTTCAGATTCAGGCGTCTCATATTTCAGTTTTAAAATAGCATACTTTGTTTCTTCAGTCAGAACAGCAGAAAGCCGTTCGGCAAACTTTTCAAAATAGCCGTCATACCGGGAACCTTCCAGAATATGAATCATATCAATCTGCCAAAGCTCATTATCCGCATCACGATACCAGGCATGCCACTCCACACATTCTCCCTCAGTATCCAACAGATTC